>OKCQ01000020.1_pt1 | contig 168728 bp, 159 predicted proteins | sample 1610061 | NCBI WGS metagenome assembly OKCQ01 (sample SAMN04436616, study PRJEB24849) | human gut metagenome | biome: human gut; feature: NICU; material: stool | host: Homo sapiens | place: USA: Saint Louis, MO | collected 2009-12-15 | reverse complement strand
TACTACGGGCTTATAGCCCGTGAGCAAACCACCCGTTTTACGGGTGGTTCTGATTCAATATTTTATACTATTGTTTTATATAGTTATCCCATTTATGAAATCGGTACCCTACCCCCCAAACGGTATCAATATATTCTTCACCTTGGAATTGCTTATCAATCTTGGCCCTTAACCGATTAATATGAACCATAATAGTTGATGTCTCACCTAATGAGTCTATTCCCCATATACTTTCAAATACTTCTTCTTTTGTAAATACACGATTTGGACTAGATGCAAGAAGAATTAAAATGTCATATTCACGTGGTGTTAAACTTACCTCAGTACCGCCTAGAAAAACTTGATGCGAATCAAGTAATATCTCTAAACTACCAGCAGCAATTTTTGACTCTATCTCAACAGTAGTACCTAAACTATTACGAATTCGATTATAACGCTGAATATGTGATTTAACACGAGCTACCAACTCAGCAGGACTAAAAGGTTTAATCATATAATCATCAGCACCAAGTCCCAATCCTCGAATTTTATCAATATCCTCTCGTTTAGCACTAACCATAATGATAGGTATTTCTTTTTTCTTGCGAATATCTCGACACACAGAAAACCCATCTTTTTTAGGAATCATAATATCAAGAATTATTAAGTCATATTCATGTTCAAGAGCTGCAGCCAATCCATCAACACCATTGGTTTGAATATCTACTTCATAGCCTTCAATCTCTAAATAGTCGCGTTCAAGTTCATAGATACCCATGTCATCTTCAATAATTAAAACTTTTTTCATACTTTTACTCCTTAACACAAGGAAACTCCATTACAATGGATAATCCACGACCATTTTTATTATGTTCCGCATAAATAATGCCATTCATATCTACAACTATTTGTTTTACAATAGCTAATCCAATACCATTCCCATTAGCCACCTCTGTGCGCGCTTCATCAGTACGAAAAAAGATATCAAACAAACGATTTAACATCTCTGTAGGCACGCCTTTCCCATTATCTGAAAATACTAGTTTACAAGCATTTTCAATCTTTGCTGTAGTTATATCAATATGTATAAAGTCATCATATCTATACTTTATGCTATTCGATACAAGATTATCCAAAACCCGATAAAATTGAATCCTATCTATTACTATTAAACTATCTTTAGCATCATAATCTTCATGTAAAACGATATGTTCATGATCATTCAAATTTCGCTCTCTAATATACCCGTAAATTAAATCATCTAATGCATATGTATCTCGATCGTAATGAATTTGTTTTAATTCCAGTTGAGAAAAATCCGATAACATAGTAACTAAATGTTCAATACGCCCTGCCATATCGAAAATCCGTTGCACATAACGAGCTTGTTTCTCTTCTGTATTAGCTACGCCTTCAAGAATACCACTAGCATACCCCTTTACCGATGTGAGTGGTGTTGAAATATCATGACAAATTCCTGCTATCATTTCACGCCTACGCACTTCATAGCGAGATTGCTCTTCATGGGCTTTCATCAATGCATCCTGCATATTATTAAATGCCTCACAAGTAGCCCCCAATTCATCATGATTTCTCACTGCTATATTTTTTGGTACTATCCCGTTTTTAAGATCATCAGCAGCTTGTTTCAAATCCGTTACAGGTCTCAAAATATACTCACCTAAACGATTGGATATATATATACCTATACCGATAATAATAGCTAACAATAGCAAAATCCCAACACCAAAAGCACCTTCTACCAACTTTTTATCTGTTGATTCTGGCCCCATACTTTTAGTCATGAAAGGAATCCTACCAGATCCATATACGCTCAGCCCCGTATTATAAGAGTTCACATAGGTAAATTGGTTACCTTCCCAGTTTAAATAATGATTAGACTCCAAACCTTTCATCACATGTCTAACATTCGACAAAAATATATTAGGCTCTATATTTGGCGTAGCATATACTATTTCATTGTCTTTTAGAATAACTATATCTAAGCCTTGCGCTTCTAAAATAGCACTGCTATCTAAAACATCTCTAACTGTTGTAGATTCTTTTGAAAGCTTCTTATTAATTTGTTCCAATCCTAATTGGAATACCTGTGCCTGAATGCTACTAGGAGCAAGCATCATCCATTGACGGTGCTCTACTGGATTTGTATATCGAATAACACCCCATACTAACGATAAGGCTATAAATAACACTATAAAAGGTATAACAATAATCAGTAAGTTACTAATTATCATCTTTCGCTGTACGCCTAGGCGATTAAACCAGTTAAAAAGCATAGAAACCTCCTTTTTAACTATTATACAAAGTCATTTTCCATCTGTCAGTGTATAGGCAACATTCTTTTTCAAGACTTAATTTAGTCGTTATATTTTCGTAATATCTCTCCTTTAAGATGTATTCATACAAGAAAGTCATCACTAAAAAGGAGATATATATGAATTACGAAATCTTTCAACTTATCAACAACCTAGCAGGTACATATACGTGGCTAGATACAAGTATGATATATATTGTTAAATATCTTTCAATAGTCTTTGCCTTATTACTGATACTCTTATCTGGATTAGGCCTCTATTTTAAAGATAAAAGACTTATAAAAACCTGCATACATACTATCACATTTCTTGGTATTACCATGATAGTTCATAGTATCATTGGTTTCATAGTGCAAGAACCAAGACCATTCGTGACACACACGGTAAATCTACTTATTCCTCATGTTGCTGATCCTAGTTTTCCTAGCACCCATGCTATGGCAATGACTGCTATTTCATTACCAATTTTAGCAGTTTACAAAAGACTAGGTTCTATTCTACTAAGTGGAACCATTTTAACAGGCTTTGCGAAAGTCTTTGTTGGTCATCATTATCCTCTAGACGTAATCATGGGTATCCTCATCACATACTTGTTATTTAAAGTCTATCAAAACTATTTATCTTCCAAGATTGATACGCTATTAAATCACCCTAAATATAATATTTTCCGATTACTCATAAATACAAAACAAAGCCTATATTTTATAAAAAAAGCAAACCAACCATTGAGTAAACAATTTAGCATGAAGGGATAAGGCTATGAAATATGTTATAAAAAATAAGAACTATCATATTTTGATAGTTCTTATTTTCTCCGCCATCATTTATTTTATGGGAAATATGTATCTTAGTATTTCAGATCCTGTAGAATCTAATTATGTGCTAACAGCAAAAGAAATGCTACTAAACCATAATTATTTATCACCACAAATTTTTGGTCATTATTGGTATGATAAACCCATATTTTACTATTGGGAACTCATTGTTGCTTTCAAACTATTTGGTATTTCAGACTTTGGAGCTCGATTTTTTTCCAGTCTATTAGCGCTCTGTAACCTCTATCTAATCTATCGATTTGTAAAATCACAAACCAATCATATAATTGCCATTACAAGCGCTATCATCGTATCTGTTTCCGCTGAATATTGGATTATTGCAAAGTCTGTTATAACAGATATGACACTAGGACTATATTTTAATGCAATCTTAATGAGCTTTTACATAGGATACATACGTCATAAATCTGAATTAAAAGGATATAAACAATATTATCTTTTAGCCTATTTAGCATCTGCCCTTGCCGTATTAACTAAAGGGCCCATTGGTTTCTTATTGCCAGGTCTCATCATATTAATATACCTAGGAATCAGACGAGACCTCAAAGAGTTATTAAGTTTACAAATCTTACCTGGTCTCTTAATACTCCTAAGTCTTGGTGGTAGTTGGTATTACTATATGTATATCACCCATGGAAACGACTTTATCAATGTCTTTCTCGGTGTCCATAATTGGCTACGTGCCACCGTATCAGAGCATCCCAAATTCAATGTATGGTACTATTATATCCCTATAACGATTATCACACTGTTCCCTTGGTCTATCTTATTACCTAAACTGATATATAACAATCGAAATAATTGGTTTATAAATATTCCATTTAATAGCTTCTTAGCAGTATGGGCTGGTACAGTCATAATCTTTTTCTCCTGTATGGCCACCAAATACTCCACCTACACATTTCCAGCACTAACACCATTAGCTATTCTAATGGCCATCATGTGTCATAAACGAATAGCGTTAATCTGTAAAACAGCACTAGTAATCGGGATTACCTATATAGTTCTTACCTTTATTGTCGCCATACCACAAATGAATAAGGCATCCACACCGCATATTAGTCAATACATTAATCAATCTATCAGCGATGATGCCATTATTCTACAGGGCAGTGGGAGATATCGTGTTTCACCTACTTACTATAGTAATCATGAGGTTTATCAACTACTTGGACCAAATCAGGTTGCTCCTGATCCAACCGCCATTTCTTGGAATGCTAAAGAAGTCATGCCATTTATATCTGTGAACAATTTACCGCCAGATAAAAATGTATATCTCCTCATATATAATGATGATAATTTTCCAGACACATTAGATTCCAATAATTGGTCTATGGTATATTCCAACACTGAAGGAACTATTTATCAATTACATCGGTAGAAGAAAAGCTAAACGGCAACAACGCCTCAGTAGAGACAACTTCTATATCACCTTTCAGGTTCCCCATGATAATAATAGGGATATTAAACTCTCCCATAACTTGACGACAAGCACCGCATGGTGCACAAGGCCCTTCCGTATCAGCAACTACGGCAAGGGCCTTAAATTTTGTATGCCCTTCTGATACGGCTTTAAATATAGCAGTTCGTTCTGCACAGTTCGTTAAGCCAAAAGAAGCATTTTCAATATTACAGCCTTCATAGATACTTCCATCCTCACATACAAGGGCTGCACCTACACCAAAATGAGAATACGGACTATAGGTTTTCTCACGAGCTACTATGGCACGATCAATAAGCTTTTGAATTTCCTGTTCCGTCATATCAGTTTCCTTTTCTATCATATGGATTTCCTCATTCCACCATATCAAGAATCGTATCCACCACAACTGGTGCAGTTTCACCAAAGGCAATCGCCTCTAAATACGTTTTCCCCGCATTGGCAAGCAAGCTTTCATCAGAAGCATACAAAGTGGCTATACTTTCACCAACTCGAACAGTATCACCTGTCTTCTTATGCATTATGATACCTGCACTGTAATCGATAGGACCATCCTTAACGGTGCGACCTGCGCCAAGCATAACAGATGCAATACCACATTGCTCGGTGTTCATATGCGTAATATACCCGTCTTGAGGCGCTGTAACATCATAGGTGAATTTGCCAATGGCTAATAAGCTTTCATCATCAAGAACTCGGCTGTCTCCACCTTGAGCATCAATCATCATGCGCAATCGTTCAAGAGCTGATCCCGAATTAAGAGACTCTTGTACACGACTGAGAGCCGTTTCATAGTCACATATATGACTCAATACGAGCATGTAGGCAGCCATAATAACACATTCATGAGTTAAATCCTGTGGGCCATGACCTTTCAACGTATCAATGACCTCGCGAATTTCCAAAGCATTACCAATGGCATACCCTAATGGTCTATCCATATCGGTTAAAACAGCCTTAACAGAGCGGCCATTTTCCTTTCCAATATCTACCATTGCTTTAGCCAATGCACGAGCATCGTCTAAGGTTTTCATAAAGGCGCCACTGCCAACCTTTACGTCTAGCAAAATGACTTGCGCTCCAGAAGCTAGTTTTTTACTCATCACAGAGGATGCAATCAATGGAATACTATCTACAGTGCCCGTTACATCTCGCAAGGCATAGAGCTTTTTATCTGCTGGTGCTAGCCCTTCAGACTGACCGATTACAGCTAGGCCAATTGTATTAACTTGATTAATGAATGATTCTTGGTCCAAGGATACCTTTAAGTTTGGTATGGATTCCATCTTATCGATAGTGCCACCCGTATGACCTAGGCCACGGCCCGACATTTTTGCCACCTTGCCTCCACAAGCAGCTACGAGAGGTCCTATGATAAGTGTTGCCTTATCCCCTACACCACCGGTACTATGTTTATCTACTGTTATCCCATCAATATCGGATAAATCTACCATATGCCCCGACTGTGCCATCGCCATGGTCAACGTGCCTAGTTCACGAGCATTCATCCCATTAAATACAATGGTCATCAACAAGGCGCTCACCTGGTAGTCTGGAATTTCGCCATTCACATAGCCTGAGATAAGAAAACGAATTTCCTCATCTGTTAAGGGTAAATTAGACCGCTTTTTTAGAATAATATCATACATGCGCATGGTTATACCGCCATTCTAAGAAACCACCTAAGCACTGCCTAGGTGGTTTTCTATTACACTTCTTCGTCTAAATGATCTTTAAGTAGTTCTACTGCTGCACTGGCGCCAATACGGCTACAACCTTCTGCAATATAGGCTTTCATGTCAGAGATAGAACGAATACCACCGGCAGCCTTAATTTTTACATTAGGACCGATGTGTTTCTTAAAGAGTTGAATATCTTCAATACTGGCACCACTGCTACCAAAACCTGTAGATGTCTTGATATAGTCGGCACCACCATCCGTAATGCATTTACAGAGAGCTATCTTTTCAGAATCAATAAGGTAACAAGTTTCAATAATAACCTTTAAGATTTTATCTCCACAAGCGGCTTTAAGTGCTTTAATTTCACTGGTAACCGCATCAAAGTCCCCTTGTTTTACATTGCCTAGGTTGATAACCATATCAATTTCAGAGGCACCTTCCGAAAGGGCTTGTTTTGTTTCAGCTACCTTCACCTCTGTCGTTTCATAGCCAAGAGGGAACCCAATAACCGTGCAAATATTGAGTTCTGGATACGATTCATGGGCAGAAGCCACAAAATCTGGAGGAATGCAAACAGATGCTGTTTTATAGGCTACACCGGCTTCACAAATTTCTTTAATATCCTCCCATGTAGCTGTAGGACGCAATAGTGTGTGATCCACATAGGATAATAATTCTTTACCTAACATAGTGTCTCTCCTTACTAAAAGAACGACATTTGCTCTGGCTCAGGTTCTTTATGTAAAGCCTCTTGAGCAGCGCGATTTTTGTCATCAATAAATGGTTCTAGTGGTACACCTGTAGCCTTCAACAAATCTGGCAAGCTATTAACGCCCTTAGCCTTAGCTGCCTCTAACACAACCTTAGCACATGTTTCCGCATCATCTAATGCGTAGTGGTGTTTAAACTCAACCCCGATGTATGCAGCCATTGTGTTTAGCTTATGGTTTACTAAATCTGGCCATACAGCACGTGAAAGTTTCACCGTACATGCATAATCTAGCTCTGGCCAAGAAATTTTATAGTAATCCAGTGTAGCACGCAATACATTCATATCGAATTTTGCGTTGTGAGCTACCATGATATTGCCTTTTAAATGATTTTCGTAGATAGCGTTCCACAATTGATCAAAGGTTTTCTCATGGATAACATCCTTTGGTTGAATGCCATGAATTTCAATGCATTCATCATCAAAACTCATGAACGGTGGTTTTATAAGGCTATATGCCTTTTTGGTAATCTGTCCATCCTTTACGGTAATAACCGCCAAGGAGCACGCACTATTTTTAAATTTATTAGCTGTTTCAAAGTCTAATGCAACAAAATCTAACATAGGACTCCTTTCAAATCTATATGTTTTTTAATTTATATATAAGAATTGTATTCATTTTCTCCATTTATTATAGCATGAAACACTCTATAATCTACTATTCAACGGTGACTATTAGTCGCCTCTTTCACATCAAATTTAATTGACAGATAGGCCCTCTGTATGTGAAAATTATTTAGATATATATGTAGTATGGAGGTTGCAAGATGGCAGATGACAGATTAATCGTTGCCCTTGATGTATCCACTATGGATGCGATGAAAGAAACCGTAACAGCCCTTGGTGATGCGGTTAGCTTTTACAAGGTCGGCATGGAGCTATTCTACGCCGAAGGAGAGCAAACAGTTCGCTATTTACAAGAGCAAAACAAGCAAGTATTTCTTGATTTGAAATTGCATGATATTCCTAATACAGTAGCACATGGCGTATCTTCCCTAACACGTTTAGGTGCTAACTTGATCACTATGCATGGTCAAGGCGGTCCAGTTATGATGAAAGCCGCTGTAAAAGCGGCTCGTGAAACAGCTGAACAATTGGGTGTTGAACGTACAAAATTATTGGCAATCACTGTATTAACTAGTTTTGATGATGAAGCTTGGACTGCAACTGGTGGTCAATTACCGATTTCCGACCAAGTTATTCGTCTAGCGAAGCTCGCTAAAGAATGTGGCATGGATGGCGTTGTATGTTCCGCGTTAGAAGCTAAAATGATTCGCGAAGCATGTGGTGATGCTTTCCTCATCGTAACACCTGGTATCCGCCCATCCTTTGCGGCAACAGACGACCAAAAACGTATTGCTACACCTGCTAGTGCATTACAAGATGGCGCGTCTCGCCTCGTTATTGGCCGCCCTATTACACAGGCTGAAAATCCTCGTGAAGCAGTTCGTTTAATTATTGAAGAAATGGAGAATGTATCCAAATGATGACAGAACAAGAAGTAAAACGATTACTTATCGACACTCACGCTATTTTAGAAGGTCACTTCCTTTTGACATCTGGACTCCACAGCCCAATGTACGTTGAAAAATTCAATGTATTGCAACATCCTAAATACACTGAAACACTTTGTAAAGAATTAGCTGAACGCTTCCGTGATCAAAATGTAGAACTTGTTATTGGACCTATGACTGGTGGTATCTTACTAGCTCATGAAGTAGGTAAAGCTCTTGGTACACGCGCTATCTTCACAGAACGTGAAAAAGGTGTTATGACTTTACGCCGCGGCTTCAAAATCGAGCCAGGCACACGCGTGCTTATCGTTGAAGACATCGTAACAACTGGTGGTTCTGTACAAGAAGTAGTTAATGTAGTTAACCAATCTGGCGGCGAAATCGTTGGTGTAGGCCTACTCGTTAACCGTTCAGGCGGCAAAGCAGAATTTGGCGTACCGCAAGAAAAAGTACAAGCCTTACTTAACCTCGAAGTTCCTACGTATAAACAGGAAGAATGCCCCCTTTGTAAAGATGGCGTAGCTATGACAGAACGCGGTTCTAAACATATTAAATAAAATACATACAAAAAGAGCTCCTTCACTGAGGAGCTCTTTTTGCTTGTGTGTAGTTATTGTGTGTAAGAGAGAGATTCTGATACAAATGTATCACGTAGAGTGTGTGGCTCTACCGTGGCCATGAATGCACTTTCATGACCACGTTCTCTATTATTTTATGAAAGAAAAGGACTCATAAAATATGGTTAGTTTTGTGTAGTTTGTGATGTACCTTGATTATTTTGTTGTTGTGGTGCATTACCATTTGGTTGGCCCCCTTGCGGCATTTGGCCAGGTTGACCTTGTTGCCCTTGCGGAGGCATTTGACCATTTTGATGCATATACTGACCATTATTTCGTCCCATACCATCTTGAGGCATCATTTGGTTTTGACAATTTTGGTACATATTTTGACCATTATTTGGCCCCATACCATTTTGAGGCATCATTTGATTATTTCCATCCATCATATGTTGGTCCATATGCATATTAGAACCATCATGTCTATGTGGTTTTCTAAACTGTTGTTCATTGGTTTTCATCCATTCACCAAAATTTGGTAGATCATTTACAGCAAAGGATGTACCTACCCCTACAGCACTGATTACAGTTAGAATGGCAGCAATTATAATTCGTCTCATAGGTCCTCCTTAATCTACATTGCTGAAATAACGTTCCCGTACACCACGAAGTTCAATACCAATAAAGATACATGTAAGGCCCCCAAAGAGACCTACACCACCAAGTGCAACTAAAGTTACCAATGATAATGCAGGAAATGCCGTTACATTCTCGAATGGTTGCCAAGAGCTACCTAATAAATAAAGGATAGCCGGTGTAATAATAAATGTTAAAACACCTACAATATATGACAACGCACTACCAATAGATAGTAATGTTTTGGATGCTTTTTTTGCCATGCCTGGTAACTGAGGTAACAAGCGCTCTTTGTAATCTTCAAATCTAGCGTAGATAGCTTCCATATTAACAGATTTACTTTTACTACCATCTTGAGTCAAAGTCTCTGTAATGATACCTGCATCTACATAAGATGCATAGATTTCTTCTGGAGTCCCTAATGATTTAATAATTTCACTATCTGAAAGACCTCTTTCATACCCTATTGCAAAATGCTCTTCATACACCTCAATAATACTTTCAACATCAGCAACGCGTGCTTTTTTGAAAATATTACGCAGTGCTTCTAAAAAACTATTTTTGTTCATTATAGTCGACTCCTTTCAATAGGATATTGATAACACCAGAAAATTCATCCCATTCTTGGCGCATCTTATTGTACGCTGCACGCCCATCATCTGTAATATGATAATATTTTCGAGATGGTCCCGATGAGGACTCTTTTAAATACGTTTCAACATACTTTTCTTTTTTCAATCTATTAAATAATGGATATATAGTTCCTTCTGAAATTTCAATATACTCTGAAATAGTACTAACAATTTCATATCCATAGCGATCGCTTTGTGTTAATAATGCTAGTACAAGCATGTCCATAACACCTTTTTTTAATTGAACTTGCATAGTTCCTCCTTTTGACACTATCAGGCTTGTTCTAGTGAACCCCCAATTCTTGTCAATCAAAATCTTTTACGGTCACTATCATGTACTGGCATATACATAATACCACAAGGTACCTCGAATTGCAAGGTACCTTGCTAAAAAAATAATTAATTTTCTATTACAAAAAGAGTAATTTATTGCCCTATTTGATCAGCACTTGATTGTATATTAGGCGCTTGAGTTGCTCCATTAGTAGGTTGTGTACCTTGTTGAGCTGGTTGTTCTGATACTGCTGCAGAACCTGTTGTAGCCATTTGACCTTGTGACTGAGTTGTTGTATTAGGCATAGGCATATGATTCATTTCATAATCATAGTCTCTATGGTCTTTATAATCCTTTTTATCCTTTTTATCTTTTTTGTCTTTTTGATTCTTATAATCTTTATGATCCTTATGATCCTTATCATCCTTATGATCATTTACCTTCTTATAATCTTTATCGTTATTATAATATTTATCCTTTTGTTGGTCTATGCCATCGTATTTTGGCGTTTTCTTAAATTGTTGTGCATTATCTTGTTTCCATGCAGTATAGCTTGGTAGATCATTCATAACAAAAGAAGTTGCGCCACCTACTGTGCAAATAGCTGCTAAAATTGCTGTAATTATAATTTGTTTCATAGTATCTCCTTAGTTCATTCCATCCAATATTGCAATGTATTAAATTAACGCTTACATACATTATTAAGCTCACTACCAGCATAGATGCATGTCAAGCCACCAAATAAGCCTAATCCCGCAATTCCTGCTAGAGTAACAATCGACACAGCAGGGAGTGGTGTAACATTTGCCAATGGTTGCCATGAACCACTTAACAAAAATAAAATTGCTGGTGTCACGATAAATAGTAGTACCCCGACAATATAGGTGAGAGCACTAGCTACTGTTAATAATGTATGAGATGCCTTTTTAGCCACCCCTGGTAACTGTGGTAACAAAAGAGCTTTATACTCTTCAAGTCGTGCATATATTGCTTGCATATTAACTGTTCTTTTAGTACCTTCTCGGCCGATTTCATCAGTGATGATACCTGCCTCTACATAGGATGTATAAATTTCTTTTGGAGTACCTAGTGATTTGATGATTTGTTCATCATTAAGACCTTTCTCATACCCTACGGCAAAATGTTCTTCATATACATCAATGATACTTTCTACATCTAAAACATTTGCTTTTTTAAAAATAATACGTAATGTATTCAAAAATTCTTGTTTATTCATTATAATCTACCCCTTTCAAGAGCATATCAACAACGCTAGAAAATCCATCCCATTCTTGTCGCATCTGATTATAAGCGACTGTACCATTTGAGGTTATTTTGTAATATTTTCGCGATGGCCCTGTTTGTGATTCTAGCAAATATGTTTCCACATATTTTTCTTTTTTTAATCGGTTAAACAGTGGATAAATAGTACCTTCCGAAAGTTCTATATATTCGGAGATTTTACTGACTATTTCATATCCATAGCGATCATTTTGTGTTAGTAATGCTAGTACAAGCATATCCATAACACCTTTCTTCAATTGAACTTGCATAATTCCTCCATCTAAGCTGTGCAGATCTACCAATATGAAAGCTCTCTTACTGTCACTATCATGTACTGACAAATACATAATAACATAAGGTACCTTGGTTTGCAAGGTACCTTGTAAAAAATATTTATTTTTTATTTTTTTAACATAAGAAATTGCCAAAAAAGCAGATGAATACTATGTTTATTAAATAAAAAAATTTTTGAAATTTATATGGTAATGCCCCCAAATGGAGAAAATCATGAAAAAAATCATAAAAAAACTCATCCAAAAATGAACTGCACCTCCAAAAATTGTGTCCAACTTTTGGGGTGCAGTTCAAGATGAGGATTTTCTATTTATTTTGAAGTTGCTTGGCCTAATTTAATCTGTGTGCTTTTCATTTTTCCATTATGAGTATAAGATACTAAAATTGTATCGCCAGGACTCTTAGCATCAATTCTCTCTTTTAATTCAAGTAATGTAGTAATATCTTTGCCATCAATTTGAGCAATCGTATCACCTTCTACTAATCCAGCTTGTGCTGCAGGGCCTGTCGAGTCTAATTGTACAATAAGAAGTCCTTCCCCTTCATAACTTACATTATTGCGTGCTGCTGTTTGACGATCTACAGCCCATACGCCAATATAAGGACGTACAACCTTACCATTCTTAATAATAGAGTCTACAACGGTCATAGCGGAGTTAATAGGAATGGCAAATCCCATACCTTCAACGCCTTCTTTAGAGATTTTAGAACTATTGATACCGATTAATTCACCATCTGCATTGATGAGAGCACCACCAGAGTTACCTGGATTAATAGCTGCATCTGTTTGAATCAATGGGAAGCGTTGCCCTTGATCATCAATAGTACGTGCTAAGGCACTGATTACACCAGATGTAACAGAGCCTTTAAACTCTAAGCCTAAAGGATTACCAATGGCGATAGCCGGTTCCCCTACTTGCAAGGAATCAGAGTCACCAATTTTTATAGGTTGAATATCCTTCGGTGGATCAATTTTAACAACAGCTAAGTCTGTTTGTGCATCTGTACCGATAACTGTACCTGTGACGGTAGATCCATTGGACAAGGAAACTGTAACCTCTCCATTTTTAGCACCAGCTACAACGTGATTATTTGTTACGATATGTCCATCATTATCAATCAATACACCAGAGCCTACACCCTCTCCAGCATAGATGGTACGGTTAAAAATATCCTTTTGGAACACTTGTGTAGTAATACCAACTACCGCTGGACCAGATTCTTTAACAGCCTGCACTACATAGGTATTACGTGTTTCAGTAATAGGTTTAGATTGTTTTGTTTGTTCCCTTACTGTTGTTTGCTGTGTATGACTAGGACTACCAAAGAAATAGTATCCACCGCTTACACCAATCCCCAAAGCAAGAGCACAAGCAATGACAGTTTTCTTATATTTTGAAAATTCCATGTAAATCTCCTTCTTAAAATTAATTTTATAAAATCAATTTTGATGAAACTATTATAGTACTCATTCTTTTACAATGCAAGATAACAATTTATTACATCTATTATAAAAATATAATTTCTATAAATAATATGTATCTTGTAATATGTTAAGAGCAACTCTAATTTCAAGGCGATTCAACTGTAGAGAAATTACATAAAAACATATGTATATAAAAATGTACCATATAAAACATAAAGGGCATTCACTAGCCGTCGCTAGGAATGCCCTTTATGCATATAGTTTGAGAGTGTAAGGACTGTTGAGAGAGAGTATATGTGATCTAGATAAGTTGAGAGAGAACTTATTAAGAGAGAGAAGTTTAGTTGTTTCTTATCTAGAATCAAAAGTCAGCCTTACTTAGATAAGTATACATGGAATATCTAAACTATCAAAGGAAGTATATAAACAATTTTTAAATCTTTGATTATATCTATATAATAACTTCCTATAAACTCATATTTTATCAACAGCCACCAAAAACGTGAGCGTAATATGAAAGTGATTTCAGTTATCAAACAAATTTATAACCAACGCCCCATACAGTAATGATGTGCTTACTATCGGATGGATTATCTTCAATTTCTTCACGTAAACGGTTGATATGAACCGCTACAGTTGCATAATCACCATAGGAATCAAGGCCCCATACGCGAGAGTATAATTCTTCTTTACTAAATACGATATCACGATTGCGCATCAAGAATTCTAATAACTGGAATTCTTTCTTTTTAAGGTGAACTTCTTTTTCGTTTACCCAAACTTTCATCATCTTAGGATCAAGACGGATTTCACCGGATTGAATAGCATTGGTTTCCATAGCATCACGCTCTGTTAAGCGTTTATATTGTGCCAACATGGCTTTGATTTTTGCAATCAATACAGATGGAGAGAATGGTTTTTCAATGTAGTCATCAGCGCCTACACCTAGGCCACGGATTTTATCAATATCATCAAGACGAGCTGTTACCATAACAATTGGGACGCGAACCTTGTCACGAATTTGACGACAAACTTCAAAACCGTCCATTTCTGGCAACATAACATCAAGGATGATAAGGTCTACAGGAGTATTTAAAGCAGCCTCAATACCATCAGTACCATTAGTCATGATCGTAACATCATAACCTGCCACCATTAAATAATCACGCTCAATATTGGCGATATCCAAATCGTCTTCAATAATTAAGATATGTTCACTCATGATTCTTCTCCTTGTTTAGGAAATTCTAATATAACACGTAGACCATGTGGTCTTACATTTTCAATCACAACTCGGCCTTCAAAGATTTCCATAATTCGACGAATAATCGACAATCCCAGACCACTACCTTCTTGTGGGTTCGTACGAGACGAATCTACACGATAGAACGGGCGCATTAGACGCTCTAGAGATTCCGGCGGTACCCCTGGGCCATCATCACTGATAACACAGTATACATAATCATCATCACTAGTTACATCAATAACACAATGACCAATATCGGCCATTTTATACTTAGCACTGTTGTTCAACACATTTTGCAAAACACGTTGTAACAATTGTGGGTTTGCATTAATAAAAGCACTTTCAGCTGCTATACGGAATTTGATCTCAAGTCCTCTTGTTTGATAAGGAGCCAAATGATCTTCTACAAAATCACGTACATATTGACCAAGTTCAATTCGTTCAGATGGCCGCGACTCTTTCTTATAATTCAATGTTGTAATAAGGAACAATTCCTCCAACATAGAATCTAAATCATTAGCCCGTTTCAAAATAATTTCCATATAGCGTTTTTGTTGCTCTTCTGTTGGTGCAATACCATCGCGAACACCTTCTGCATACGCTTTAATCGCTGTTAACGGTGTCCGGATATCATGGGATATCCCAGCTAATAACTCTTTTTGTTGCTCCTGTTCCATTTCAATCTGACGATTGGCCATTTCTAACGATTTTGTCATATTCTTAACATGAATCATGATGAATCGTGTAACAAATCGGTTAATAGCAAAGAAGGTAACAATAAAGAGTAATATAGCCACTACAATAATATAGAAGGAAACTGATTCCATTAAGCTATCACTACCATGAGTAGCTCGCTTTATAGCAATATGATATACGTAAGCATGGCGCCCATCGTATTTCCTCATTTCATATACGAAAGTATTATTGGACTGATATACGATACCTTGTAATTCAGGGTTTACATCAATAAGACCAACAATAGCAGAGGCACTATAAATTTGAGGATTACCATAGGTGTACACCATATTACCTTGATCTAGTACTTCTACATATACTTCCTTTGGATCGAGTAAGCTATAGCTAGGCTTTACTAAGCTATCTATTAAGTTGTTTTCTAAACCATAAAAGGTAATTGTTTCAGTGATTCGACTGACACTTTTAAACTGTTGTTCCTGCTCAATACGCAAATAGTAACCGGCATTAGCCAATATGCGCAGACCTGTAAAGTATAGCAAAAATAAGATAATTGCTATCAAAATAGGCACTACAAAGAGCACAACATTGGATATCCAAATCCGTATTTGTAAATTCACAGGGTTACCTCAATATCATAAATATTAGATACTTCTTATAGTTTACGCTATTTTTAATACTTAAAGCAAGTGAAAAGCTCAAAAAAGTGATTTAACCTTCATAATTTCTTCATTGTTAGTTTATAATTAGCAGTTATTACATATGGGCAGTATGCCTTTTATTATCTACTATTTTGAAGTTTTTAATATAAATTACACGTATCCGGGCAACCTACGCCACCATGCCACAAGTAAATTTTAGGACATCAAACATAAGGTTCTATAACATCTTATTTAATGGCCTCTATATTTTTTATAAAATCTCTAAATATAAAAATGCTATATCTGTAAAAATAAATTCTTTTACCTTATATTTTTGTATCAAAATAGTTTCCTCTATTCTCATATATAATTCAATTGCCTTATTATACATAAAAAAAGAGGATTCCTTAGGAATCCTCTTTTAATATTTGGATTAACGACGATTTGCATCGAAGAAGTTAATAGCAACTTCTGGGAACATAGCGTAAGTCAATACGTCTTCGTCAGTGATACCATTGTAGCCTTTGGAAGCTAAATCTTGACGGTAACCTTCCAATTCAGGTTCGATAAGATCTGCTGGACGGCAAGTGATAGGTTCTTCATCACCAATGATAGTGTGACGGATTTCGTCAGAAATTGTACCAGGCAACGCACCATATTTACCGCGTACAAGGTCTTTAACTTCGTTAGGAACCATTTTGTAACGGTCGCCCATCATAACGTTCATCATAGCCATTGTACCAACGATTTGAGATGTTGGAGTTACCAATGGAGGGTAACCCAAGTCTTCACGAACGCGTGGCATTTCATCCATAACGTCGAAGAAGCGATCGCCCATACCCATTTCGTTCAATTGGTTTTGAGTATTGGACAACATACCGCCAGGAATTTGGTAACGACGAACAGCTGGGATTACATCACTAGCTGGTTTCAAGTTGAATTCTTCAGCGATTTGTTGTTTTACTTTACGGAAGTGGTCAACTAATGGAATGTATTTATCAAGGTCAAGACCAAGATCCCATTCAGTGCCTTTGAACATTTCAATCATAGTTTCAGTAGCTGGTTGGCTAGTTGCATGAGCGAATGGAGAGATAGCAGTATCGATGATATCTACGCCAGCTTTAGCAGCTTCCCAGTATGTAGTGCTTGCAAGACCGCAAGTGAAATGGCTGTGCAAGTCGATTGGCAATTCGCCAAAACGTTTTTTGAATGTGGAAACCAAATCATATGCATCAGCAGGTCCTAACAAACCGGACATATCTTTAATACATAAGGAATCTGTACCCATTTCTACCAATGTTTCAGCTACTTTCAAGAAGCTTTCAGTTGTATGAACTGGGGAGATTGTGTATACCATAGCGGATTGAACGTGTGCGCCTGCTTTTTTGGAGTACTTAATAGCAGCTTCCATGTTACGAGGGTCATTCAATGCGTCGAAGATACGGATACGATCAATACCATTTTTTACAGCTGCATTACAGAATGCTTCTACTACATCATCAGAGTAGTGTTTGTAGCCCAACAAGTTTTGGCCACGAAGTAACATTTGTAGTGGAGTGTTTTTCAAATTGGATTTCAATTTACGAAGGCGTTCCCATGGATCTTCATTCAAGAAACGAAGACAGCTGTCATAAGTAGCGCCGCCCCAACATTCAAGAGCTTCATAACCAATTTCATCTAAAAGGCCAAGCACTGGTTCCATTTGTTCGTAACGCATGCGTGTTGCCAAAATAGATTGATGACCGTCGCGAAGAACGGTTTCGCAGATTCTTAATTTTTTAGCCATGTTAATCCTCCAAATCGAAATAGTTTATGCATGTAATTTTATACATCCACTACATAACTATCTCATACCTATTTTTTTACGATTTTTATAGCACTTGCTCACACAAGCAAATACTCAAGCAATCGTTAAGACATACTTATATTAGACTACTTATAGAATTCTTTGTCAACAACCACATTATGCTATTTACTCATAATTTCATGTATTTAATTATGATTTTTTCGTGATGGAAATCACAATAAAGTGCTAAAAAGCTAGGATTTAACATGTATTTTTAATCAATTATATTTCTTTGTAATTTCTCTTTTTAATGAGAAACCAAAATTTATATCGCAATAATTTTTAGTTATTATTGGCCATCCGCCAAAGTATATCGGTATTTATAAATCTAGTACTTCGATAATCATCGGTACGCTTATAAGCTCATCACTTTTATTGATAATACACCTGCATTATTGTAATTTATAAATATACATAAGAACCTACCTTTTATAGGTAGGTTCTTATAGTAAGCAATTATTATTATATTATTTTTCAGGTTTTACCTTTTTTGGTGCCGTTTCAAGAACGATATTTTTACCCTCCCGTTTAACTTGGATAGAGAATGCACCCTCACCTTCTTTGAAGTATTCCATCTTAATATCGAGCAACATTTTACCAATTAAAGTCTCTACCTTCTCTGTAAGGAATTCACGATAGAATGCATCTTCCTTTTGTTTTGGACTTTGATATACGACAGGTTTCTTAGCAGAACGCTCTCTATCAAGCATTGTTTCTTCAAAATTTTCAGTATCTTTAAAGTTTTTCATCATATCCGCATCGGATAAGCCTTTTTGAATTTTAAACTTTGCCATGTTTATCTCCTATTAATTCGAAAATTGCCTTTTTCACGCGTACTGATTCAATACCAGACATACAATATTGATCAGGCTTAGGACAACGTCGTTTACGACATCCTAAGCAATCCAACTCATCATTAACAAGAACCTTAAAGTTCCCTGTCAACGGCCCCCACAGCTTAGGATCTGTAGGTCCAAAAAGCGCGACAACAGGTTTATTTAAAGCTAGTGCAATATGCAATGCCCCCGTATCAGCAGTCACTACTACATCGCAACTTTCAATTAAAGCTCCTACCTCTTGAAGTGTGGTTTTCCCCAACATATTCAGCATAATTTTATCAAGGCCATCAGCCGTTATGGAATCCATCAACGGTTTGTATTGGATTGCCTCTTTCGGACCGCCTAAGCACACAAAATTAGCTCTATACTGAAGGGATTTAATGAGAGAAAACCATTTCTCTTGAGGCCACTCTTTCGTCGCCCAAGATGTACCTAGGACAAGACCTATGCGCAGTGGCTTATCTACCTCTCCGCGATTTAAGGATGTGTCGTAATTAATTGATGCCCACTGTTCTTCTGCCCAAGCATACAAATTAGAAGGCACAAAAAAATCCATATGGTATAAACGTTTACCACTAGAACCGTTGACTATACAAGGTTTTTCATCATCGGCGATAACAGTAGCAGATGTAGTTAATCCACTATGCTCTACAACGGCTGTATTCAGTAATTTAGCAACCTCTATATAGCGCTTAATGACATGATCTGTACTCGGCTTTGCCTTGTAGTTAGTAAACATCCAATTTAGCTCTTTTGTACCACCAAGGCCAAGGCGAATGGGTGCACCTGATGCCAATAAAACGAGCCCTGTAATGAGTCGCCCTTGTACATCGACAGCCACATCAAATTTGTATGGTTTTAACTTATCTCTAAGTTCCCACCACATGCGCCACATCGTTGGAATATGTAGTTTTTTAGAATGTGCTTCGTATTCATCCCGTTCCCAAGGAATGATTTCATCTACATAGGGATTTCTCTGTAAAAGTTCTACCATACTAGGGGTTACAATCCAATGTAGCTTTGCCTCTGGGTAATGCTCTTTGATCCAGCGCGCAGCAGGTGTGGCATGTAGTATATCCCCTATGTAGCTAAGTCGTACAAATAATATATTCATATATATCCTTATAGTACAAACGAGTATAGGAATAAAGCCTTTATAATGAATCATTATAAAGGCCTTTTCTTAAGATTTCTTTTTACTATCACTAGATGATTTAGATGAAGTATCATCCTCTGTCACCTTTGTAGTTTCATCGCTACCATTCTTGATAATGTCTTTTACATCGGACAATGTCAATTCATTGAATGTAGTAGGATGATTATATTTATAAACTGGTTTGAAGCCTACACCCAATTTACCTGTATAAACAGTTAGAGCATTATTATCTTCATCCACGCGAGCAATATAGATAGTTTTATCCATATCAACGCCAATTAGACGGAAACGTCCTGGTGGATTAATTACACGCCAACCACCTTCAATGCCGTTAAACATAAAGATATCACCAGTTTTAACGTTGTCATAGAAGAATCTATCTTCATCATAGAATACGCCAATATGGCCAATATCCGTAGCCTGCATATAGACGCGACGCGTATCATAGTTCGCATCAGTACGATAAATACGATATGCGTTTTCTTGAACTTTTACCTTCATGTACACAACATTCGTCGCTTCAGAATACGCAGCATCTACGATTTTACTATTACGAGGCAAATCTTCAAGTTTTGTATCTACTTCATGTTCAGGATCATCCGCATTGAGACGAGCCATAACAACCTCTCTAGAGTCATATAGACCCATGATGGCATAGTTACGGTCAGGCATCCAACTAAAGTAACTAATAGAGCGGCCCTTCAAATCTATTGTGGTAGGCTTACTTTCATTAGCCTTATAAATTTTCAAAGAGCTTTCAGTAACAACCGCCATGAACTGACGGTCATAAGATACATACTTAGTACCTTCCTTAATATCAGGGAAGTTTTTAGTATCATCCTTAGAAGCGCCAGCTACATTAAAATCCGTAGTCGGTGCAAACATATATTGATCAAGGTATAGGTACACCCCACCTTGCAGAAGAATACCTACCGCAAAGGCGCTCAGTACACGCGTAAAAGGTTTCATGTGTCCTCCTATTTCACGATAAACGCCGTTGGGATCATGCGTTCCCCTAACAAATCGGCTGGTTTGTTCACTACTTTACCATTGAGATATAGTGTGGAACTAGAACCACCATCTAAATTCGCTGCAATGTAGCAACCTTTTTCATAGAGAATATCTTGTACGTCACGTAATGTAGCGCCAAGAGAATAACCTGGTTGACGACCATCGATTACGAGGAATAGTACTGTACCATCTTTCTTTTGACCGATAGCAGTACGTGGACCTACGCCCCAGCCACCATCGCCTTCGGTAATCATCTTCTTACCATCTACGATAAGAGGTGGGCCAAAGGTAATACCTTCCATAGCTTTCATATCACCAAGTTGTGTTTTGTCATAGTTACCTGCAATAAGGTTGCCAGATTTAGAGAAACCTACGAAGTCTACCGCTTCGTCAGGGCCTACATCCTTACCGATAACATATTCACCATCATGCAAAATAAAACCATAAGGCAAACGGCCTGTACCAGTACCATTTGGATCATGGAAACCACCGCCATTGATAGCAGCTACCGCATTATTCATCTTCGCAATATTACTTGTAGTATCGCCTTTTTCTTGAATATTAGCAGCTGTACCTACTTGGATACGACGAGGATCTGGAATTTCAAGAATATAGCCTACATAGCGAGCAGACTGAATTTTTTCAAGATTTAAACTCTTATCTTCACGAGCATTAAACTTGAACAAATCTTGGCTTTTAACAACGCCAACTGTGCCCAAAATAGATTGCAATTCATCTTCACTGAATAGCCATGTAATGTAATGAGGATGGCGAGATTGCAATATAGCACCAATAACAGCGCGCTTTACATTATTAAATGGTCCAAAGAGCACCACAAATGGTGAGGTTACAACGGTAAATAAGAACACCATGATGATGAACTTTACCCAATTCTTTTTGAACAATGTATTTCTCCTTATAAATCAGTGAAATGTTCGGTACTAATGCGTTCTTCAAAATGTTTGATATCAACAGCATTACCAACCCAAACACGCAATATGTTATATGGATTATCACCTGTATGAGCCCAGCCAGATTTCATAGCCATACTCATTTTGATGCCTGCTTTCTTGGTAGCAGCATCGGTGAATTCATTTTTATCTCCATAAGGATAGCAGAACCAAGGATTATCCTTGATGCCCACCTCTTTTGCAAGGGCTTCTTGAGCCTTTGTAATATTTTCTATTTGTTTAGCTTCAGACAATTGGCCCATTTCGATATGTTGGAATCCATGACTTGAAATGGTGATACCATTTTTATGCATTTCACGAATTTGATCCCAAGTTAACCGTGTACCTACATCGCCAGGATTGATAAACACAGTGGCTGCGAAACCATATTCTTTCATAATTGGATATACGATAGAATATGTATCTGCATAACCGTCATCAAAGGTTAATACAACAGGTTTTTCAGGCACTGCTGCACCATTTACGACATAATCATATAGTTGGTCCATCGTTAAAGGATTATAACCATTGTCTTTGAGGAACTTCATTTGTTCTCTGAATAGATCCTCACGAATAACTGCATCGTTATCCTTATCATCGCCAATTTTATGATACATAAGAACAGGGATGCCTGTTGGATGTACCATTTTGACTTCTTTTACAGGCGCCGTTGGACTAGGTGGTTCCGTTTTTTGTGAAAGCAATCCACATCCGGCTAAAACCACAGCCAATGCGACAACTAATAGTGTTACCAATGGAATCCGTTTCATAGGTCCTCCTCTATTAGAACACAATTATATACAGAATATTATAACATTTCTATGAAGATTAGTAAAAAACTAACGCTTTACTAGTACCTCATCAATTGATTTTCTAGGTCTAGGATACATGGCTTCATCTGGAATACCTATAGCGATAATAGCCTGTACATCTAGTGTTATCTAAATCCACTCTATCCATTCCTACAAAAGAATAGCATTTAATCTATTACCATTGCCATATTGTAATACTCTCAATAATGCTTTAATATTCTAATTATATACTATATAACGTAAACTATACTATTTTAATACACAGAGGATTTACCATGAAAAAACGTCTTACTCTCATACAAATGGATGTCCACGTAAACGACGTAGAATATAACTACAGTCGAGTTAAAGAATTATTATCTCAATCCCTATCTGAAAGTCCAGATATTATCGTATTACCGGAAACCTGGAACACTGGTTTTTATCCATCTACAGATTTAATCAATATCGCTGATGCAAATGGTGACCGCACAAAAGCATTATTACGTGCATTTTCTAAGGAACATAATATAAATATTGTAGGCGGATCTGTAGCAGTTGCCAAAGAGAATCTCGTATTTAATACATCCTATGTTTACAACCGAAGCGGTGAACTTGTAGGAGAATATTCCAAGATGCACGGCTTTAGCCCTGCTAAGGAAGACAAATACTTTGCTAGCGGTACTCATACTACGCATTTTGAGCTAGATGGAATTCCTTGTAGCACGGTCATCTGTTACGACATCCGTTTCCCTGAACTAGTAAGAATGGCTGCATTACCTGGTACTGAATTGTTGTTTGTACCAGCTCAATGGCCTACGATGCGTCTACGTCACTGGCAGGTACTCAATGAAGTGCGGGCTATTGAAAACCAATTATTCGTCTGTGCTGTAAACGGCTGTGGCACGGTGGGCCGTGTTCAAAGTACAGGGCACTCCGCGGTATATGATCCGTGGGGCACCAACCTACTCGAAATGGACACTAACGAAGGCATTGCATCCGTAGACATCGACCTCGCTGTAGTCGAAGACATTCGTAATAAAATTAATATCTTTAGAGATCGCAAACCTGAACTCTATAACCTATAACAAAAAGGCACATTGTTTTGAACTACCTCCTTAAATCAGGAAGGTCATTCATTTAACAATGTGCCTTTTATTTTTATTGAGCTGTATGTAAAAAATAGATTACTCTAGTTTGTTCTGGATTAACGGCCATACCTGCAACAGTAAACATGTTATATGAATAATCAAATTTAAAGATATAGAATGTATAATCTGCGCTAAATGGTCGCTTTACTTCCTTAAACGAATAGTAGCCTAAATATTTTTTCTGTAAAGCCTTATTTTCATCATTAGACAACACTTTATCAGAACTTAATTGACTAGTATCTTGCTCTAAGTCCAAACCCATTTGATTGTTCATTTGGTTAGAGAGCTCACGATCAACCTTTCGCTTAATATTCTCATTGCTTAGTGCCATTTTATAGTGATACATATTATTGAATGTGTTAGTTACTTCAATCCATTCTTCTGGCAATATAGTAGACATGTATTTTCTATATTTCGTCTTAACATCCTCGTACGGTTTTATCGAAACACGTTCAGCCTCACCCTTAGTAATAATAACCTTAGCATGATTTTCTTCATCTTGGATATAAGGCTTTAGCTCTGATGGTTTACCTGTGAAAGAAACTTGGATATAACGACCATCTTCAATCGCCTTAGGTGGCTTTAAATGAATATCAACTTGCTTAGCAAAAGAAGGTATTTTCTTTGGAAAACCAGACAAATCATTCACTTTATTTATATCTATATGATTGTAATATTCCTTGTCATTAACAGGATATTTAATGCTTTCCCTAAAATTAATAGCATTTACAATTTGTTTTTCAATTTCTTCTCGTGTATAAGGATCTTTAATTAAGTCTCGTTGCTGTGAACTTCTTATTCTTCTATTATGTTCCTCTATATGAGCGTGCATACGCGATTCTACATCTCGCTGCTGTAATATTTGTTCATTATATGTTTTTTTAGCAAGAGACATAACAGCATAAGATAATTCAGTTTCACCCGTTACTTTACTTTCCATATAAGGCATAACCTCTAGAGGTTGTGTTCTATCTACTTGAGAAGTCTTTGTGCCCAAAGGTGTTCCTACAGATGGAGTGGATAACTGCTCAGCATTTATTATTCCTATATTAGCAACCAATGCGGTCACAACAAGTATAAATCCTTTTAACTTCATTCATATCTCCATTAAATAAACTATATAAAAGAGTTACTCTACATACATAGCTAATCAGATAATTTAAAACTCAATAAGCTTCCACATATCCTCTGGAACTTGTTCTAGAGGTTTGTTCTTTGCCATAGCATCTTTTAGAATATCAATCGTATCTTGTACCTCTTGTTTATCCTTTGTATTTGGATCGTGTAGAACGACACGGTTCAAGGAGTCTTGCCCAAATTGTTTTAAGTATTCTTTTTCTACTTGATTCAGTTCACGACGTAAGTATTTCATAGTATATCCTCTATTTGTAAATATCTTTTCGATGTCCAACTTCTAACGCTAAAATAATACATCTATCATCATTAATATCGGCAATGACTCTATAATTACCAATGCGATAACGCCACAGCCCCGTCTTATTACCAGTCAATGATTTTCCTGAATATCTAGGATTTTCTACATTATCTACGTTCTTGATAAGCCAATTAAAGAGATAACGTTGCGTTGATTTATCGAGTTTAGAAAATTGCTTGTCAAACCGTTTAGAAAACTCAAGTTTATAAGCCATATTTTGCACGCATTTCCGCCACAGAATAGGTAACAGGATCTTGCTTATATTCTGCTAATGCTTTTTGACCTACCTTAAGATCAAATTCATCTTCAATCTTTTCTAGTAAAGCCTTCTTGAAGAGAGTAGAAAGTGTTTCATCCATAAACTCAGCATATGTTTTAAATAACTCTTCTTCTTGTTCATTTAAACGGACTGAAATATTTGCCATATAAAGCACCTCCCTATGTAATACATTGTATTACATAGGGAGGTTTTAGTCTATTCCTTAAACTTGCAAATAGTACTATTTTAATAAAATTTTATATTTTTGGAATTAGGCATACAAAAAAGACACACCACCCTTCTCTCGTCTCTCAGCGGCATGCCTTTTTATGTATATAGTTACTCTCGAACTATATCGTATGTCAGTCTGGCTAACTCTCTCTAAGTCCCTTTAACGACACGCCAGTATGTCACCTTTAATATACAATTATAAAATAACTTTGTCAATATTTTAGAAAAATTTTATTTTTTATTTTACTAATAAATACTTGCAAAAGATTTATATAAATTGTATTATTAATAAATTTCATGATATAAACGCTTATTTTCGTACCATAAATCATTTACATAAATCATCTATAAGTGGTAGTATTAGCAGTGCACTAGAATTTGGTTATTAAGAAAGAAAGGTAATAATAATGTTTTCATTTCTACAACCAAAAGAGGCAAAATCATCTGTACCACAGAATATGATTATGAATCTATACTATAAATACAGATTCCAATCTTTAATTGGTATTTTTATTGGTTACGCAGCATACTATATTGTTCGTAACAACTTTGCCTTATCAACTCATTTTTTATCAGATATCTTACACATGAGCAAAACCGAAATCGGTTTGTTATCTAGTGGTATGCTTATCGCCTATGGTCTAAGTAAAGGCTTCATGAGTAGTCTTGCCGACAAAGCAAGCCCTGCAAAATTTATGGCTTTCGGCCTTATTTGCTGTGCAATTATCAACATTTTTATGAGCTTTGCCGACAGCCTCGCCTTCTTCTTAGTATTAGTAGTTCTTAATGGTTTCTTCCAAGGCTTTGGTGTAGGTCCATCCTTCATCACACTTGCCAAATGGTATCCAAAACAGGAACGTGGTCGCTTTGGGGCAATTTGGAATATCTCCCATAATCTTGGTGGTGGTATCGTAGCACCAATCGTAGCCGCTGCGCTATACTTCACTACTACCGATCACTGGCAATTAGGCAGCTATGGTATTCCTGCAATTATTGCAATTATAGTAGCTGTTATTATTTGCTTCTTGATTAAAGAAAGTCCTGAACGCGAAGGCTTACCGCCAACTAGTGAAATCATTGCCGATACATCTCATAAAGCACATAGAAGTGCAGAAGCACCTCACCTAAGCACAAGACAAATCTTTGTACAATATGTATTAAAAAATAAAAATGCTTGGTATGTGTCTCTAGTTGATACATTCGTTTATATGATTCGTTTCGGTATGCTTACATGGTTGCCTATTTACTTATTACAAGTAAAAGGCTTCTCTAAAGCTGAAATGTCCATCGCCTTCTTATTCTTTGAATGGGCAGCCATTCCTTCTACACTTTTTGCAGGTTACATTTCCGATAAATTCTTCAAAGGTTATCGTATGCCACCAGCAATCATTGCAGTAAGTATTATCTTCTTTTGTATCTTTGGCTATTGGCAAAGTGAATCCCTCTTATGGGTTACATTCTTTGCTGCTGTTGTAGGTTGCTTAATCTACATTCCTCAATTCTTAGCATCTGTACAAACTATGGATATTGTACCTCCATTCGCTGTAGGCTCTGCTGTTGGCCTTCGTGGCTTTATGAGTTACATCGTAGGTGCCAACCTTGGTACAACACTATTTGGTGTTTTAGCAGATAAATTCGGTTGGAATGCAGGTTTCTATCTCCTAATGGTAGCATGTATTCTTTGCATTACATTCTGTGTACTTGCCCACTTTGGTGCAAAAGAATTAGATGCTAAAGAAGCAGAACTTGAACAACTCCAAACAGCTGAAGCTAACAGCTAACAACTAAATTCTAGAGCAAATAAAAAGGTAGTAACAAGAAATTGTTACTACCTTTTATTGTTTAATAAGTTCGCCAAAAACCAAGTTATGGGCCCTATGAATCTCATTTTCTTAATGGTATCCATTTTATCTAGAATAGGCTTAGGTATCTCTACATCACTTTCAATAGATACATATTCCTTATCAACATAAACACCTTTTGAATACTCGCTCGTATGAACCCCTTTTTCAACAATAAATATATGAGTGCCATTAGTATCTTCATATTCTTCATAACGAGCTACATCCGCAAAATCTATATCTATATCCCCTCTTGTACCTATAACCATCTGATAGCCACGATGTACTACGTTCATGTCAGATGGCATCGCTTTACCACACAACTTTGTAAACTGATAAGCGCCACGTTGTTTATCCCATCGGATCCAAAATTCTGCGTTATTCTTATGTTTGACCAGCTTATACTTATACCCAATCGCTCCATGAGTATCAATGTAGCGTATCTTGCCTAAGATTGTATATAAATCACTTCGGATCCGCAATGTATCGCCGTACTTAAATTTCATAAAATTCTCTCATGCTGAAAACAATATATATTATTAATTACTATGATTGTACATATAATATAAAATTTTGCCAATACAGATATAGAAAAAAGGACCTACAGTAATCTGTAGGTCCTTATATATTTTGGTGCGGTTGGAGGGACTTGAACCCTCACGAGCGTACGCTCACCACCCCCTCAAGATGGCGTGTCTGCCATTCCACCACAACCGCATGGAATACAAATGGTGCCTCAGGACAGAATCGAACTGTCGACACACGGATTTTCAGTCCGTTGCTCTACCAACTGAGCTACCGAGGCACGTTTTTTTGTAAAAAAAAATGGCGACCCCGATCAGATTTGAACTGACGATCTTCGCCGTGACAGGGCGACATGTTAACCGCTACACCACGGGGCCGCGTATCAACTCTCGTTGACTACTCGTATATATTAACATGAGGTAACCTACTAATGCAAGTACTTTTTTCTAATTTTTTGATGAATTTTTCCAAAATATATGAAATTAGGAACTATCTATTAAAAATCGCAAATATTAGCCATTTATATTTAGTATGCTTGAATATACTACAAATTATACCTATAATTACAGAAATTAAAAACGCCTGTAAAACGGATACTTTTTCTGATTTGTGACTATCTTAAGAACCAGCTTAAGGATAATAATAAAATTGGCACCTAAATTTCTTTAACAAAAATTAGGTACCAATTTCAACATAATTATATAAAATTGTTTATTATAGTATTTTTACAAGTATGATACAAATTATAAATGATCCCAAGGGCCATCACGCAAGTCTTGTTCCCAATAATACTCAACCTTCATATCACCACGTTTGACCTTATCGAACATCTTAGAACGTGCCGAAGTCATCACATTTTCACTATGCTTACCACCAAAGTACGCATATTTAGACTTACCTAATGTATACATAACAGATACATACGGTTCTACAGAACTAATATTACTTTTACCAATTCCTAGATCTACAGAAATATGAGGCGTCACATTCATTTTAGCGCCTACCTTTAATCCATGTATGGATTGCCACTTATGTTGGTCAATATAGTACATCTCTTCTGGATGTTCTCCTGGCGCTTTTGTTTTCCAATGATATCCTTCCACATAACTAGATAACCAACGAGCATTCTTATAATCACGTGTATACCGTATATCAAAGCCATCCAATACATGTTCATAAGAATATCGAGGTGTTCTATGAATACCATCAGGTGGTGAACTTAAGCTATCATGAAAATCTATTGCCCGTGGTACTTGACGCAAAGGTGTGTTAATGTCATAAGGCCCCACCTTTTTTTCTGATAGTCCATGGTATACATTGACACTAATCGTATTTAGACCAGCTACATATTCTAATCCTGTACTAACACGAGAAAATTTATCCTTAAATGCATAGTCATAGAATACATTGGCACCGACGTAGGCATGCTCATGTGTACTAAGGCGACGATAGCCAACACCAGCAGTACCGACAACACCAAGAGTATCATGTTCTACTACTTCACCTTTATCAATATAAGTACCTTGACCGTCAATTCTTCCAAAATTTGAATCCGAACCATTCCAATATGTAGTAGTGGAAACTTTTTCGCCACCATTACCATCTAATCGACCTTGTACAAACACCATGGATTTGCCATCTTTACCATATTGTTTTATGGGTTGTAACGTCTCTATAAAATACTGTGTATTCACTTTCTGCTTAGAGTTATGATTACGATAATGGAATCGTGTATCATAGCTTAGATTATTATCAGTCATTTGTTTATTAGGCATTGCATAATCATGATAAGAATCTTCCTGGCTTCCTTTAAAACCAATACCAATATCAGTACGATCCATCCAGCTTGATTGAACTTTTTCTCCATTATCTTTATCTGCTGCTAATGCGCATGTAGCAAAACTACATGTCAATGCTGTACATACTAAAGATTTGATAATCACCTTTTTACTAACCATAGTCTCCCCTTCTTTATATGAAATTTTCATGAAAGATACTTTTATTATATATTCTTTAGTTAGCTAAAGCAAGAATATGTCCTATCCACTTTATAGCATATATATTCGCTACAGTTTATTAGTACATATATTTGAAAGTTCTACTGTTTTAAGTATTACTAATTAATAATTATAGTGAATCGTCTTTGACTATGATAAAATAAATATATATTATATAAATAATAAGAATGTAATATAAAATACTTTGGAGTAATACAATGAAATCAAAATCACTTATAACAATTTTAATTGTTGCTATTGTAGGTGCGCTTGCAGCAGCATGGTATTTCATGTGGTACATTCCCCACACACCAGCCTATACGTTAAAAATTATTCATCAAGCCGTGCAAGATAAAGATGCCGATGAGGCTTTACGCCACATAGATACAAAATCTATTGTAAAAAATATCTTAGAACGGGAAGGCAACAAATATATAGATACATCTAATCCATTTGGTAAAGCTACTATTGCAGCAGCTAAGACATTTGGGCCTTCTTTAATCGAAGATGTGATGCGAAAATATATCGAAGATCCAGACAGCTTTAAATCTCAGCCAACAACTACAGATACTAACAATACGGCTCAAAGTGATGACAACATGTCCATGGTCGACCGTCTTGTAGATGGCCGCCTTTTCAAAGAGCATGATGTAGAGGTTAAAAACATCAAATCTGAAGACGATGGAGATACAGCCACCGTAACAGTAACAATACAAAATAACAAAAAGAATATGACAAAAGATATACGAGTTTTGATGCGTCATTTAGGTGATGGCACATGGGTTATTTATGATATTCCAGATATGGAAGACTTATATACAGTAACTCGTAAATAGCTAGTAATAAACAATAAGTAATTATTAACTTATACGGAACCTAAAAAGGACAGTAGATACTAACATAGTATTTACTGTCCTTTTATCATTATCTATTATCTATTACCTATTACGTATTACGCACTAGTTATTAGATATTAGTTATTTGTTATTATCTATTACCGATCAAAGTCTACAATGGCCAATGTTACGGTCACTTGTGAGATGAGTCGTTCTGAATCGTCCTTCATATCAAAGCGCCATACATGTGAAGTTTTCCCTTTCACCAATAGTGTACCATGGGCTGTTAAAGAGCCTTCACATCGTACAGGGCGCAAGTGGTTAGCTGTAATAGATTGACCTACGCCAAATTTATCAGCACCAATGAGTTCGTTACTCATCATTCCCGCTGCAATTTCTGCAAAGGCTAGGGTCGCCCCTCCATTTAGGTAACCTTGCGGTTGCTTGTGAAAGTCACCTAAATTCATTTTGGCCACACATGTAGTGTCACTTGTCATATGAGGCTTTTCAATTTGTAAAGATTCAATCAAATTCATAGTGTTCGTTTCTCCACGCAATACGCTTCTAATCTATCATCAAAAACGGTTACACCTAGCCCATCACCATCAGGTACGTGCATTACACCATTTTTAAAAGTGAGGTCGGGATAGATGAGGTCTCGTTCAAAGTATCTATTAGAATCCGATAGGTCTCCTGCCATATAGGAATCACCTAGTGCAGCGAGTTGAGCATGGAGCATTTTAGAAACTCCAGACTCCACCATGCTACCAATCCAATACGGAATATGACTTTCTCTACAAAGATTAATAGCAGCCTTTGTTGGCACTAGGCCGCCCATGCGCCCTACTTTTATATTAAGTACGTCAATTAGACCATATTCAATAGCATAGGATAAATCATCATAGCCTAATATAGATTCATCTAAACAGATAGGTGTTTCGATGTTCCAATCATCATTGTTAAGACGCTCCCACTTCCATTCCTTATAGGATTGGAGTGTCGTCATAGCAAAAGGCTCTTCTATACAAGCTAGATTCAAACCGTTAAATTGACGAACCTTGTCAATATCATCATAGGAATAGCTTTGGTTCGCGTCAGCAGCTAAAACTAAGTTTGGATACTGCTTACGGACGAGAGATACTCGTTCATAGCCATCTGTGGGATTCACCTTTAACTTAATACGCTTACAACCATTTGCCACATGAGCTTCTACGGTATCTAACAATTGTTCCATCGGTACATCACCGATGACAACGCCACTTTCAATTGTATCTTGTAAGGGCTGTCCCATAATATAGGAAACGGAATTTACACCCAGTCTCTCACAGTGAAGATTAATAAGGGCATTTTCTACAGCAGCAATGGTCATTGGCATATGATCTCTATTCAGCCAGAACTGTAGCTGGCGTACATAGGTCATAAGCGGTTTAGGCCGCATCAAACGGAGATTAAATATATAATCATCCACTAATTTCTTCCAACATGTATCTACGGTTTCTGCTGTATAGAATGGGTCTGTGAAAGCCACACATTCCCCATAGCCAACATAACCTTGTTGGTCCTCAATGCGAATGACAATGGTCTCCCTGTCTTTTACCTCACCCTTGGCGGTTTTAAAATTAAACTTCATCGGTAGTTTAAGGCGATATGTAGTTATGCTTTTAAAATTTAAAATATCATTCATAGACGCCTCAATCTTCTAAACGCAGTTTATTACGCACAATTTTACCGGTCCCATTACGAGGCAATGCAGGTAAAATTCTTACATACTTAGGGATTTTATACTTTGCTAAGGAGGAAGTCATAAAGGATAAAATTGCATCTGCAGTCATACTTTCACCATCATGAAAGGCTACAAATAGCGCTGGTACCTGTCCCCATTTAGGATCAGATACAGGTACAACGGCACATTCCTTCACTGCTGGCAATGTATAGACTAGGTCCTCTAACTCCTTAGGATAAATATTTTCACCACCAGAGATAATAATGTCTTTACGGCGATTCAGAATATATACAAAGCCATCTTCATCAACATAGCCGATATCGTCTGTATTAAGATCACCGTCGATAGGCTCCTTGTCGATATACCCAATCATAACCATAGGACCAGTCAAATGGATTTCCCCTACTCCATCCGTATCAGGATTATCGATGCGAACCTGCATACCAGGTAATGGTTTACCTACAGAATCTCGTTTATGAGGGTAGTCTAATACGGAGAAGGTCACACTTTGACTAAAGGTTTCCGTCATGCCATAGGTCTTGTAAATTGGCAATGATTTCTTCTCACAAGCATCGATTAAGGCCATAGGAATGAACTCGCCGCCCAGTAGAATCACTCGTAATGTATGATGTGTAATCTTCGGTTCTAATTGAGTCAAAATTGTGGGTACCAGAGACATCATATTGATTTTCTCAGATTCAATGAGTTCTAAAACCTTTACCTCATCGTATTTAGGCAATATAGTGATAGCCGTTCCATTGTAAAGAGACCGCATCAAAATAGATAGACCACTTACATGGAATAGAGGTAATACCATAAGCCAATTATCTTGTTCGGTTTTACCTAACACCTCTTGAGACGCTTGTACATGAGCTCTAATTTGCCCCCATCGAAGGGGTACTGATTTAAACTGACCTGTTGTAGCGCTAGTGTTCATAATAGCTGCAATGTCTGTATCATTAAATGTCCAATCAAAGATATCTTCTAAAACTCGGTCAGCTAGAATAGTTTCTAGAGGTTCAAACTCAATAACACACATTGAATCAGGCAGTTGATTCCGTCGATCTTGACTATGTAAAACGGTGGTAACACCTAATTGTTTCAATTGGTTTTCTATCTCATTAGGCTTAAGATGTACATTAAGTAATAGTACCTCTTTATGAGCTAGCATAGCAGCCAACACATAGATTGCCATAATCACAGAGTTGTCCGATAAAATGGCCACACAAGAGGTTTTTAAAGGCACTAATTTACGAGCTACATGGACTACTCCACCATAAATATCCTTATAAGTATATTCATTTATACATATGCGATTAGGATAGTGCTGTGCACCATACCGTAACCATTCCATCGTCTCACCTCGTATCTAAGCCTGATTTCTAATTACCAGTAAATAACAATCGAAATATCAATACCAAAGAGATATTACAAGAAAGGCGCCTCATATAGAGGCGCACTTGTCATTTTTACAATACATTCCATCCCTAGTACTAGACTAGTACATCTATTCCGATTAAGGGAATTTAGGGAATTGTTTGAAGTTCGGTTTACGTTTTTCTTTGAACGCATCACGGCCTTCTTTTGCTTCATCGATTGTGTAGTACATCAATGTAGCGTCGCCTGCAAATTGTTGTAAGCCTGCAAGACCATCAGTATCGGCGTTGAATGCACCTTTCAACATACGCAATGCCATTGGGGACAATTCAAGAATTTCGTTACACCATTGAACTGTTTCTTCTTCCAATTTGTCGAATGGTACGACACAGTTAACCATGCCCATTTCATAGGCTTGAGCAGCTGTGTATTGACGGCACAAGAACCATACTTCGCGAGCGCGTTTATGACCGATCATGCGAGCCAAGTAGCCTGCACCATAACCAGCGTCGAAGGAACCTACGCGAGGACCTGTTTGACCGAATTTAGCATTTTCAGAAGCGATGGTAAGGTCACATACGATGTGCAACACATGACCGCCACCAATAGCAAAACCATTAACCATAGCGATAACAGGTTTTGGGATAACGCGAATTAAACGTTGCAAATCAAGAACGTTCAAACGAGGTACATTGTCTTCGCCTACATAACCACCATGACCGCGTACGCTTTGATCACCACCGGAGCAGAATGCTTCTTTATCTTCACCTTGACCATGGTTTGCACCAGTCAATACAATTACGCCTACTTCGTTATCTTCACGAGCTACTGTGAAAGCATCGATTAACTCCATAACAGTTTTAGGACGGAACGCGTTACGTACCTGTGGGCGATTAATAGTAATCTTTGCAATGCCATTATATGTTTCGTAAATTACATCTTCATAATTACGATCCAATACTTTCCAATCAAATTTGCTCATGGACTTAACCTTTCTTGTGTAAAAAATCTAATACCGCTTGTTCAAACATCTGCGGTTTTTCTATATGTACATTATGCCCCGCCCCTTCGACGATGACATGTTTAAAGTTTGGCAACTTGCCAAATACATCTCTTCCTATTGTAGTATATTTTGTATCTAGTGCGCCACTCACATATAAGCCTTCAACAGAGAATTTTTCTAATTTATCCCCCACGTAAGGCATGACACCTTGACCTGACCCACGAAGGGTACAGGCTAAGGCGTACGTACTATTATTGGAACGACGTAGATAGATTAATTCCTCTACGCCCTCTGAAAGTTGCTTTTGACTTTCAAAAATAGGAGCCTCCGCCCAACGTGTAGCAAACCAAGCACCATCATGATTTTCAATGTGAACCGCTAAATCTTCATCGGCCTTACGGCGCTCTAATCGCTCAGCGTCAGAGGCGATACCTACAGAGCCACTTTCAAGGATGAGCCCTTTGATTTCACTTTCATATTCCAAAGCATAGGAAAGCGCTATACGAGCCCCCATGGAGTAGCCCATGAGGTAATATCTATCACCTACCATATGATAGATAACAGTATGCAAATCCTCTATCATTTGGGGAATTGTATAAGCCGCACCCTCTTCAGGGATATCGGAATCACCATGACCAATCAAATCGATACGGACCAATCGATATCCAGGCAGATTAATAGCGTCCCAAGTGTAGCTCGATTCGGAGAAACCGTGGAGACACACGATAGGTTCCCCATCGCCAACTACAGTCAAACCGTAGCGGTATTCCCCTAAGTCAAAGTACATGCGCTGAGCTGGATTGCATAAAGCATTATCTACAATACTGCAAAAATACTGACTCATAGTAATGCCTCCATATCAACTGAAACCTTCGTATATTTCTTATGCAATTCTCTGCTATATTCCCGATTTGTAGGAATTTCAATGATATGAACGCCTGTTTCTTGGCTAACATTAGCCAATACAGAACTCAACTCATCGGGGCTGGAGATTTTAGTATAGCCACAACCATAGAGTTTTGCAGCCCCACTGTAATCTAAACCTTGTGATGTAGAGAACAAGTAGTCAAAATGCTTTGTCCCCTTTTGCGGTAAGTATTCAAAAATACCGCCGCCATCATTATTATGCAAAATAATGGTTAAGTTTAGATTATGGGTTTTCGCTACCGCCAAGCCATTCAAATCATGGAACAAGGATAAATCCCCTGTTACTAGATACGTAGGTTTACCATTGGCTGCAAGTCCTAGAGCCGTTGAAATAGTGCCATCAATACCATTGACACCTCGATTGCCATAAAGAACCACCTTAGATTCTCCACCGAACCAGAAGTAATCAAAATCGCGAATCGTCATACTATTGGCAACAAAAACTTGTCCATCTTCAGGGATATGTTCTTGCAACTCGCGTATGGTTCGGCCTTCAAAGCAATGAGGCTCATCAATAGCTGTACTTAGTTGCTTTTTGCCCTCTTGATCTAATCGTTGCCATATTTTTAAGTACTCATCAGAGCTATTGTTTTTTCCATACAAATGGGTAAAAACATCAATGCAAGCTTGTACATGCATGGTAGTTTTACCTGTTGGATTCATGGAGTCCATCGTAGGATTTACCTCAATATACTCCACATCAGTCCAGCTAGCAATCATCTGTTGTACACGTTTCGATACAACAATTTGACCAAACTGAATCACACAGTCTGGTTTTAGCTCACGCCAAAGAGCTTGCCCTGCTAATAATGCATCATACGTAGAGATAACAACATTACTAGCATCGACACACTCCTTACCCCTTTGATTATCCGCCGAGTTATAACGTCGTCTTACATTAGACAACGGATCAGCCAAAATAGGGGCTTGTAAAGCCTCCCCAAAGGAACGAATCGTATTAGCTTCATCTATATCGATCTGTGGGCCTGCTAGGATAAGGATACGGTCATATTTTTCTAGTAAATTATTAGTCTTTTCTTTACTAATAGGACTATCAGCAATATCAACTGCAGTATTAATATGAGTCAAATCATTTTCATGGCGACAGTCAAATACACTACCATAATTTGGTTTAACCACTTTAAAGGAGCTACGTCCAGCCTCAAAATGGTTACGGCTCAATTCCGGTACCAATGGTTCAAAGAGAGGCACATTAATATGGACTGGCCCTTTTTTCGTATCCATCGCTTTCATATACGCTTTACGAGCCACTTGGCGAGGATATGTATAGTAATGAGATTCTTGAGGCACAGCTAATTCTTCATAGTAGTTTACAGCAGTACCAAAGATTTTGTGCTGATCTACAGTTTGAGGAGCCCCTACATGCAATAATGTATGAGGTCTATCAGCAGATAGTACAATGAGCGGTACCCCGCTATATTGAGCTTCCAAAACAGCTGGCAAATAATGGGCCACAGCAGAACCAGAAGTACATACGAGTACAGTTGGTTCCTTATGAGCCTTTGCAATGCCAAGAGCCATAAAACTAGCAGAGCGCTCATCTATATTCATATAGGTTTCAAATCCTTCATGCTCCTTGAACAGCATAGCCATCGTCGTAGAACGAGAACCAGGGCTAAACACCGCATGACGGACGCAGAGTTGGTAGAACTCGTCTACCAAGGCAGCAATATATTCATTCATTATATTCCCTTTCAAACACCCCTAGAGGTACGGAAACAATTATAAAGCATCAAGAATGGTGCGCATTTTATTATTAGTTTCAGCGTATTCTTCATCCACATCAGAATCAGCTACAACGCCACATCCTGCATAGGCATACAATACATTATCCATGATAAGAGCAGATCGTATGGCAACTACAACGATGCCGTCCCCCATATCTTTCATAAAGCCAAAAGGGGCTGCGTACATGCCACGTTCATGGGATTCATACTCTTGTAATAAGGCTAGCGCCTTTTCTCGAGGTTCACCACCAAGTGCTGGTGTAGGGTGTAACAATTTGGCCCATTCTACAAGAGATTTTGTGCTATCCTTTGCAGTAATTATGGTGCGCAAATGATAGAGATGAGATAACTCCATAATGCCTGTTTCTCCCACCGTAACATCAGGAGTAATTTGTTTCATCGTATTTACGATACGGTCGCGAACAATATTATGTTCAACGATATTTTTTGTATTAGTTAGTAATTGTTCCTTCGTCCACCCGTTAGGACCATCCTTTGGAGCAGTACCAGCTAAGGCATAGCTTAATATTTCACTACCGCGATGGCGCACTAAAATTTCTGGCGATGCCCCTACAAAGGTACGTCCATCCTTTTCATAGCCAAAGATAAAACAATTGGGATTATTATCGACTAAATCAGCTAAAATACTTGACACATTATATGGTGTTTCGCTAGTGAATTCTACCTCACGAGAGGAAACGACCTTAGTCATCTCACCGCTGCTTATGCCATTGGCAATAGCATTCATCAAACGGTTCCAATCCGCCTTATCATCACTGGTTTCTTTGTAGTTGTGATGAACTCGAGGCACCTCATAATTCTCAATCGGTACACTTTCACCAGCATGTAGATAGAAAGACTCTCCATTTTCTACGATGTAATAATGGGTAAAAGCAATCATTTCATGGCCCATATTAGACCATTTAGGGTCTTTTACAGTATCAAAAAAAGTATCCCCATAAAATACATAAGCATAATTATGGCGATCCTCATCATCTTTAACCGTCGCTAGACGTTTAGCGCCCACAACGATGCGGTCACTTTGGCGATCCACCCAAAACACGCGTTCTTCATTAGGGAAATTCATCCAAAATGATACCGGACTATTCAGTTTTAACGGTTCTTTGTTATATTTCATAGTTGTATGTCGCTATACGAAAAATAGACTATAGTAAAAACACCTAATATGTAGAAGATGTACTTCTACATATTAGGCGCCATCAATAGGTTTCAAAATGTTGAGATGAGCCTAACGCCATCACACGTCGATGGGCCCTCTTTATATCTACATTATTATAACATAGGTAACCATTAAAAGGTAGAAAATAAAAACCTCTACACCACATGCGCTATGCATAAATGTAGAGGTTTTTATATTTTTGAAATGCTATTGTACTATTTAAATACATGTTTACATGATTTAAAAGACCTTTAGTTTATTTGAAAGCTTTCGCCCCAATATCTGTACGATATTGCATACCCTCAAAATCGATGTGTTCTATACGTCCATAAGCTCTATCGAGCGCTGTTCTAAGGTCTTTACCAAGGCCTACAACGCCAAGCACGCGGCCGCCATTTGTGACATACTCTTCACCTACTAGTTTTGTGCCAGAGTGGAATACGATGGTTGTATCATGTTGTTTAATATCACCATGAATCACATCACCCTTGGAGGATGTTTCGGGATATCCTTTAGAAGCAAGAATGACACAAGCAGCAGAGGAATCTTTCCATTTCACCATATCAGCTGTTAATGTACCTGTGGCACAAGCCATCATGATTTGACCTAAATCACTATCAAGTAATGGCAATACAACTTGTGTTTCTGGATCGCCAAAGCGTGCATTAAATTCTACAACCTTAGGACCTTTAGGCGTAATCATAAGGCCTGCATAGAGACAACCTACATAAGGCATGCCCTCTTTTTGCATGGCTGCCACCATAGGTTCTAAGATTGTTTTCATCGCTTCATCACGCAATGTATCAGTAAGCACTGGCGCTGGTGCATAGGTGCCCATACCGCCAGTATTAGGGCCTTTATCACCATCAAAGATGCGTTTATGATCCTGGGAAGCAATCATAGGCACTACAGTCTTGCCGTCTACAAAGGCAAGTAAGCTAGCCTCTTCGCCTTCCATAAATTCTTCGATAACAACGGTGCTGCCTGCGTCACCAAAACGATTACCGCTAAGCATGTCTTCTACAGCTACATTCGCTTCTTCCACGGTCATCGCTACTACAACACCCTTACCAGCCGCCAAACCGTCAGCTTTCACTACGATAGGAGCACCTGTTTGACCGATAAATTCTTTTGCTTCATCCACCTTGTGGAATACACCATAGGCAGCAGTCGGTATGTTATATTTTTTCATAAGGTCTTTGGCAAATACCTTTGAGCCCTCTAGTTGAGCAGCTGCTTTAGATGGGCCAAATACAGGAATTCCAGCTGCATTGAGTGCATCTGCTAGTCCTGCTACAAGAGGAGCCTCTGGACCAACAACGACTAAATCAACGTGATTATCTTTCAAAAAACAAATTAAATAATCGCTTTTCTGCCAATCAATGCCGACTAGCTCTGCACAATCTGACATGGCCGCACTGCCAGGAATGGCATATACCTTTGTTACGCTAGGGCTGATGGACAATCGCCATGCCAATGCATGTTCGCGGCCGCCGTTACCGATTACACATACTTTCATAAATCCTCCATCGACGCCTAAACGCCATCAATACATCATATGTAAGCACCTATATCCTCTATAATCATCATTACACATCAATGATTACGAGCTAGTGCTCGACTGTAACCCTCAATCAGGCTAAACAAATTAATGTTTAAAGTGACGAATGCTTGTAAATACCATGGCAATGCCGGCTTCGTCGGCAGCCTTGATGGATTCTTCATCGCGAATGGAGCCACCCGGTTGAATAATGGCTGCAATACCATGTTTTGCCGCCGTTTCTACAGTATCCCCAAATGGGAAGAACGCATCAGATGCTAATACAGCGCCTTTTGCAGCTTCACCGGCTTGTTCAAGGGCAATTTTTGCAGACCCAACTCGATTCATTTGCCCCGCACCCACACCGAGTGTACGTTTTTCATTAGAAATCAAAATGGCATTGGATTTTACATGTTTTACGAGCTTCCAAGCAAATTCGAGGGCTTTCCATTGTTCCTCTGTTGGTTGAACCTTTGTAACCACTTTATAGTTAGCACGGTCTTCCTGAATATCATCCTCTGTTTGCACTAATAGACCACCAGAAACCTTTTTCACTGTTACTTGGCCAGATTCAGGTTTAGATAACTCAATGAGGCGAATATTTTTCTTTGCTTCAAGGATGTCTAATGCTTCTTTTGTGAAAGCAGGTGCCATAATGACTTCTAAGAAAATTTTACTCATTTCTCCTGCCGTAGCAGCATCTACTTCACGGTTTAAAGCAACGATACCACCAAAGGCAGATACGGAGTCTGCTTCGTAAGCATTTACATAAGCATCATGCAATGTAGCTGCTGTTGCAGCACCACAAGGATTTGTATGCTTAATAATACATGCTGCAGGGTCCGTAAATTCCCACACCATATTCCAAGCTGCTTCCATATCTACGATATTGTTATAAGAAAGCTCTTTACCATGGAGTTGTTTCAAAGCGCCCATGCCATGGGCTTTACCGATCTCTTTGTAGAATGCCGCTTTTTGATGCGGATTTTCCCCATAGCGAAGGTCTGTTACCTTTTCATAAGCACTTAAATATTCTGGAGGTGTAGGACCTTCGTTCAAGATACCACTCATGTAGTTAGCAATAGCTACATCATAAGCTGCCGTATGAGCAAAGGCTTCTTTTGCTAGACCAAAGCGATAGTCTTTAGTCAATTCCCCATGTTCTTTAAGCATTGCTAAGATTTCATCGTAATGATTTGGATTTACTACAATGCCTACATACGCATGGTTCTTCGCCGCAGAACGCACCATGGTAGGACCGCCGATATCGATATTTTCAATAGCTTCCTCTAAGGATACATTTGGTTTTGCAATGGTTTCACGGAATGGATAGAGATTGACAACCACAAGGTCAATTGGTTCAATACCGTGATCAGCCATAGCTTTTTGATGTTCCGTATTATCGCGGATTGCCAAAATACCACCATGAACCTTTGGATGTAATGTCTTTACACGGCCGTCCATCATTTCAGGAAAACCAGTCAAAGATTCTACAGCTTTTGCTGTAATGCCCGCATCGGTAATAGCCTTAAGGGTACCACCTGTGGAATAAATGGTTACACCTAATTCAACTAATCCCTTTGCAAAGTCTACAATACCTGTTTTATCAGAAACACTAAGTAATGCATTTTTAATCATGTAACGTCTTCCTTTGCTTACACATCAATCTTCAATATATACAACACGACCTTTTATAGTGAGCTTATCCTCACAAAATAGTCGCAACGCCTCTTTATACGTTTTATGCTCGATAGGTAATAATCTATCACTCAAAGTATCCTCTGTATCATCAGGTAATACAGGCACCGTATTCTGCATAATGATTGGGCCCGTATCCATTCCTGCATCAACAAAGTGTACCGTACACCCTGTAATTTTTACGCCTCCGTCAATGGCTTGTTGATGACCATGAAGGCCTGGAAATGATGGTAACAGAGCAGGATGAATATTTAATATACGATGTTCATATCGCTCTATCAAAGGAGCACCTACAATGCGCATATAGCCGGCCAAGACGATTCCATCAACCTTATAAGGCTCTAAAGCATCTAGTTGAGCCTGTTCAAAACTGGCTTTAGAATCATAGTCGCTACGGTCGATAACAATAAGGGGAATATTCCAAAATTTAGAGCGTTCTACAATCCCTGCATCGCCGTGATCTGTAATAATGACAACAAATTCACCATTAATATAGCCTTCTTGCATAGCCTTATACAGTGCTTCCCCATTAGAACCACGACCACTAGCAAAGAGGGCTAATCGCTTTTTAGAATTACGCATCGAACTCAGCCCCTTTAAGGACAACAGGACCATCACCGCTTACGATACGGCCAATTTCATAAACCGCTTCACCACGATTGCCAAGATTTTCTTTAACCGTTTCTACATCATTTTGGTCAACGATGAGAATCATACCAATACCCATGTTGAAAGTGCGGTACATTTCAGGCCATGCTACATTGCCCCATTCTTGTAGTTTCGTAAATACAGGAAGTCGTGGCCATGTTGTAACATCTACCTCTGCAGTCACACCCTTTGGCAATACGCGAGGAATGTTTTCATAGAAACCACCGCCTGTAATATGAACCATACCCTTTACAAGTTCTTGTTCAATTAGTGGTAATACCGCTTTTGGATATAAACGTGTAGGTGTCAATAATTCTTCGCCTAAGGTTTTACCAAATTCTGGAATTTCTGTATCAATAGACAATTGTTTATGGTCGAATACGATTTTACGAACCAAGGAAAAACCGTTGGAATGAACACCAGAAGATGGCAAACCTAAAATGACATCACCCGCTTTAATACTTTCACCAGTAATCAATTTAGGACGATCAACGATACCAACAGCAAAGCCAGCCACATCGTAATCATCATTATCATAGAAGCCTGCCATTTCAGCAGTTTCGCCACCCAGTAAAGCACAGCCAGACTCTTCACAAGCCTCTGCCACACCGCGCACGATACCTGCTACTTTCACAGGATCAAGTTTACCTACTGCAATGTAATCGAGGAAGAATAGAGGTGTAGCACCTTGTACGAGAATATCGTTAACACTCATGGCTACGCAATCTTGGCCAATAGTATCATGTTTATCCATCATGATAGCGAGGCGCAATTTGGTGCCTACCCCATCTGTACCAGATACGAGCATAGGGTCAGACATGGAGTGACCAGCTAAGGAATAGAGGCCCCCAAAACCACCTAAATCACCAACAACACCAGGTGTATAGGTGCGTTTCACGGATTCTTTCATCAATTCTACAGCGCGATTACCAGCATCGATATCAACGCCTGCATCGCGATAGGTTAAACTAGTTTTATTCGAGCACATATTTGACCCCTTCCTCTTGTTCCGCAGGAACCTCTACACTGTAATCACCATTAAAGCAAGCAAAACATAAGTCATTAGGCGCTATATCAGAAACAGCGCGACATAAGCCTTCTCGAGATAAATAATGTAATTTATCGACATTAATATAGTCTTTAATTTCATCTACTGTATGTGTAGCAGCAATGAGCTCTTTACGCACGGATGTATCAATGCCATAGTGACAAGAATATTCAATGGATGGAGAGCTAACGCACATGTATACCTCTTTGGCACCCGCTTCTTTTAGCATCTTAACGATGATGCCACTCGTAGTACCGCGTACGATGGAGTCATCAATGAGTACAATCCGTTTACCACTTACCACATGAGGTAGTGGGTTCAATTTCATACGCACAGCTAATTCCCGTTCCTCTTGATTTGGCTTGATAAAGGTACGACCGCTATAGCGATTTTTCACTAACCCTTCTGCAAAAGGAATGCCCGATGCACGAGCATAACCTAGTGCTGCTGTAGTGCCAGAGTCAGGAATCGACATGACAATGTCTGCATCGTATTTCGTTTCGTTATATAGCTCACGGCCCATATTGAGACGTGATTGGTAAACTGATTGACCATCAATATGACTATCGCCGCGTGCAAAATAGATATATTCAAAAACGCAGAGCTTCTTATCTATTTTTTCTGGTTCTGCATAGATAACGCTACGCACGCCTGAATCATCGATAATTACCATTTCGCCTGGATCGATGTGACGAATAAACTCGGCTTTAATAGCATCTAATGCACAACTTTCACTAGAGAAAACATAACCATTTTCAGTTTTCCCTAAGCACAGAGGTCTAAAGCCTTGTGGATCGCGCACACCTACCAAGGAGTCATTTGTGGTAATCACAAGAGAAAAGGCCCCCTCAATTTGACGCGCCGCATCAGCAATGCGTTCCGCTTGCGTTTCAGCCTTAGATCGAGCAATGAGGTTTACGATAACCTCAGAGTCCATCGTTGTTTGGAAGATGGAACCATCCGCTTCAAGACGTTTGCGAATGGCTAAGGCATTCGTTAAATTCCCATTATGAGCTACCGCAATTTGACCACCTTGATAGTGAATTACCAACGGTTGAATATTGCGCGGATTATTGGAACCTGTTGTAGAGTACCGCACATGACCAGTCCCCATATGGCTTGGTAAGGATGGCAATTCTTTAATGGCCTCAGTCAACAAGCCCATACCTTTTTTTAGTTCTACATCATGACCATCTGTAACGGCAATGCCCGCGCTTTCTTGGCCACGGTGTTGGAGTGCAAAGAGCCCCCAATATACATAGCGTGCTACATCAACGGTTCTATCATAGACACCAAATACACCACACTCTTCATGCCATTTATCAAAAACAGGATCGTAGTTCATTGTGCCCCCTTAGGCGCGTTCGCCAGTAAGACGGAATAACATTTCCTTGTACGCTTCTTCAATATTGCCAAGATCTCGACGGAAGCGGTCTTTGTCGAGCTTTTCACCTGTTGTAGCATCCCAGAAACGGCATGTATCAGGAGAGATTTCATCACCTAATAATACTTCACCATTGTGTGTACCAAATTCTAATTTAAAGTCTACAAGGGTTACATTTTTTGTAGCCAAGAATTTTTTCAAAATATCATTTACTTTTAAAGTAATTGTAGAAATTACATCAAGTTGTTCTTGAGTAGCCCAACCAAGTGCTGTAATTTGGGATTCGTTGGCAAATGGATCGCCTAATTCATCATTTTTATAGCAGAATTCAAGGATTGGGTGTTTAAGAGGAGTACCTTCTTCAATACCAAAACGTTTAGCCATGGAGCCAGCTGCAATGTTACGAACGATAACTTCTAGAGGAATGATATCCAAAGTAAGTACTGTTTGATTACGATCATCTTCGCGACGAACAAAGTGAGTTGGTACGCCTTCCTTTTTCAATAATTCAAAGAAGAAAGAAGAGATCTTATTGTTCAATACGCCTTTACCAAGGATAGTATCATGTTTTTCGCCGTTGAATGCAGTAGCATCATCTTTGTAATGAACGATGTACTCATCTTTGTTATCTGTTTGATATACTTGTTTTGCTTTACCTTCGTACAATAATGTTAATTTTTCCAAGTCGATGTTAGCCATGATGTGTCTCCTTTATCATAATGAATGATACAAACTATATATGGATATCTAATAAAAGAATTAAGCTTACTTTATGAGCAATGTAATCTGTAACGAGTTATATGATTATAGTTTAATAGCGCCTTGTAGCTCTGCATTATCTGCTAGGACTTTTTCAGCCATATCTTTACGATACTGTACATATTGTTCTTTTAATTCTTTGTTGAAAGCTGCTCCAATTTGTACGGCAAATAGTGCTGCATTTTTAGCGCCGTCAACAGCCATTGTCGCTACTGGCATACCAGATGGCATTTGAACAATAGCAAGCAAGGAATCGATACCTTTTAAGGCCGTTGCATTAAGAGGAATACCGATAACAGGTAATGTGGTAAAGCTAGCGACTACGCCAGGTAGATGAGCTGCTGCACCAGCACCAGCGATAAATGCGATAGCTCCTTCATCTTCAAGTCTTGTAACAAATTCTTTTACAGCTTCAGGTGTACGGTGAGCTGAAGCAATTACCATTTCATAAGGAATGTTGAATTCATCAAGTACGGCAGATGCCTTTTTCATTGTGTCTAGGTCAGACTTGCTGCCCATAATAATACCGACCTTCATAGATCCTCCTAATAAAAAAGCCCAGCCGAAATAGACTGGGAAAAATGCGCACAAATAGCCTCCGTAGACTTGCGTTGAGTTTGTTGATTTGCATAGTTCACGGTGCTACCTCCTTCTTGTACACAAATTGTAACACCTAACATTTACAAAATCAACATTATTTTCGAATATTTTTTAATTAATTATTTTTATTATTCGTTATATTCCGAACTTTTAGAAAGAATTAAATTTAATTATATCGACGTTATTCAAAATGTATGATTAAAAATATATACTCATTTTTACAAAACTATATATACTATTAAACTCAGGTCTTTCAAAGTATTAATGTATATTTTACCAAAAACAAAAAGAGGACATCCCACCTTTAGAGATAGGATATCCTCTTCCAATTAATTTCCGAACATTACGGACCTTAATCTATATATGTTATTAATTAGTGTGTGCTACTTTCAAAAGCAGCTTTCAACTCGCCTACAGCTTCAGGGACATAGTCTACGATAGAAGACATCAATGCATACATTAATGCTGGTTCAAACGCATCATCACCACACATGTATACACAGTCCAAATATAGACTAGAATCTTGTTCATCAATATATAGTTTATAGTTTTTGTATGTCGCATTGTCACGGTTAATCAAAGCATTCAAGGCATTCATATTTTGTGCAGTTACCTTTTCAGGGCCCAACACCAAACGAATAACACTGTAAATACTGTTATCAAGAATGACAAATAACGGCATATCCCACAACGGGGATTTAATGTAAGAACGGTATACAACAGTACCGTCTTCATCATCAAAATCCTTACGTTCAAAGGATGTGATTTCTTCGTCTTTTAAAAACTTATCAAATAATAACGCTTTAGGATTCATAACAACCTCTATTTAGCTAAACCAGCTACTTTAAGAATGCCTTTATGTACAGCATCTAAATGTGGTTGAACGACTTCAAGCAATAAATTAACTACTACTGTAGGATCAAATTGCTCAGTCAAACCAGGAACAGACACATCCATATAGATGTTATTGTCTTCATTGCTCACATAGTATTTAGATACTTTATAATCTTGATTCAATGTATTAAGTTCTTTCAACACAGCAGGAATCACTTTTTCATCAATAGATGTTGTTGTGATAGCAATACGTGCATAGGAGAATGCAGAATCATCCACAACGATGAATACAGGCAAGCTATGCTCATGAACATCCAAACGGCCGTGGTAAACGACTGTATGAAGGTCATCTGTCATTTCTTCCTTTGTAAACCAAGAGTTACCGCCTTTATTTAAGTCAGCAACGAGTAAGTCAAATTTTTCTGCTTTTTGATTCATAATTCCCTCTACAAATAATCAGACTATTAGTCTTCGATAAATACACAACCATTGTCTTTAAATTCTTTAATACGAACTAAAGACTCAACACGATACCCTGCATTTTCAAGGCGTTCACGACCAGGTTGGAAGGATTTTTCGATAGCGATCGCCATACCAACCACTTCATCACCAGCGTCTTCCACCAATTTAGCAAGGCCCATAGCAGCCTCACCAGATGCCAAGAAGTCATCGATGATCAACACTTTTTCACCGGCTGGCAAGAATTTTTTAGAAATAGTAATATCGTAGTTTTCCTCTTTTGTATAAGAGTACACAACACTATGATATACATCATCTACCATAAGAATAGATTTTTTCTTACGCGCAAATACTAATGGCACATCAAGTTCAAGAGCAGCCATCAATGCCAATGCAATGCCAGATGCTTCAATAGTAACAATACGTTGTACACCTGCATCACGGTAACGATCGGCGATTTCTTTACCGATTGCTTTAAACAATTGTGGATCGATTTGATGATTCAAGAAACCATCGACTTTTAGCACGCGATTATTGAGGACAATCCCCTCTTCACGAATGCGTTGTTTTAATAATTCCATGTGCTCTTACCTCCGCAGCATAACTATCTTTAAATTTTAACGTAAATAACCCCTTAGGGTCAACCTATATCAAGTAAAAGACTTAACAATACAGCTAGAAAAACAGCTCTCTTTAAGACTTCAAAACTTTCCACACTAAATTATAAAATTCAGTAGGTTTATAACAATATAATATAGCACAGATAACAGTACTCTAAAATATAAAAAGACACACTTTCTGAAAATTCTCATAAAGTGTGTCTCATTATTATAAAACCTTATCGCGTGTGCTTTCACGATTAACGAGCAAGGATGTACAGCGCGCAGCCCCTTCAGATTGAGGTACCAAACGAGAACGGACAAGTACAATATCACGTGTTGGCACTGGAATATCTGTATCGATACGTACCACTGTACCTTCTTGCATCTTTTGTTGCACTACATGGTTAGGCAACATAGAAATCCCCATGTTAATTTCTACAAGATCAAGCAGCACATCGACGCTACCCAATTCAAAGCGCGGTTTACGGCATGCGCCATGAGTTACTTCATCAAAGAATGTACGGCTCGCAGAACCTTTATGCAAGAGCAAAATAGGCTCATTAAGAAGACGACCTTGATCAAAGAAGCCTGCCCCTTTATAATCAGGACCACCAACAAATACATCTTGAATTGTAGCCAATGTAGTTACCTCTAGTTGAGGATTATCGCGCAAGCCTTCATAATCGTTAACGACGGCTAACTGCGCTTCTTTGTTGAGTACTAATTCTACACAATCAGGTGATGGTCGATTAATGATATGTAGTCCGATTTCGCTTTCTTGCAATTGCCATTTATGGAAGTAAGGCAATAAGAAATGGCGACATAATGTATCTGTAGCAGCCAGATTTAAACTTTCATAAGCTTGGCTAACACGTTCTTGCAATTGAGTTACACCATTATCAAGAATAGAAAAAGCCTTAGCTACTGTATCAAATAATTCTTTGCCTTCTGGCGTGAACCCTACAGATTTTGTAGTGCGCACAAAAAGAGGCATATTAAGTTCACCTTCTAATTGCTTAATGCTTTGGCTGATGGCGGATTGAGAAACGCCTAACTCTTTGGCTGCACGGGAAAAGGATAAATATAAGCCTACCCCTAAAAAGGTTCTATATAAATCTGCAGATACTGCCATTTTATTCACCTCTGTTATATACTAATAGTAGTGTCTTACTTTTAAATATACATATCATTTACTATATTATAAGCATGGACTCTCAATATATAATGAATATGTAGAAATCTTCATGAAAGTTAGGTCTTATGACCTTCATGAACCCTTCATATTTATTAGTATTTCTAATCTTTTCATAAGTAAGATTATCTTTACTTATAAGTCTAGACCGACTATACTTAATTTGTCAATATCCCACAGGGAATTATATACATTACAGGAGGCTACAATGGCTATACAACGATTATTCGTAACAAAACGAGAATCTTTCAACCAAGAAGCACAACGCATGTTACAAACCTTACAACAGGAATTATCTATGCCTGCTACAGGGGTAACCATCTACGAGCGTTATGATATCGAACATGTAGATGCAAAAGATTTAGAGGCTGCAAAAAACCTTATCTTCTCCGAGCCTCCTGTAGATACAGTCTTAGAAAAAATCCCATCTGTACAAGGTTTCGTTTTTGCTGTTGAATATGTGCCAGGTCAATACGATCAACGTGCCGACAGTGCTGAGCAATGTATTTCCATGCTCACCCTTACATCTGGCCACATCGTTCGATGTGCTCCTGTATATGCTATTGAAGGTACTTTCACAAAAGAACAAGAAGAGGCTATCAAAGCGTACTACATTAACCCAGTAGATTCCCGCGAAGCGAGTCTTGAATTACCAACTACATTGGCCCTTGAATTAGAAGATCCTAAACCAGTGGCAACAATCGACGGTTTTACAGACATGAGCGATGCTGATTTAGAAACTCTCATCGATAGCTATGGTCTCGCTATGACATTGGCAGACCTCAAATTAATTAAGCAACAATATGCAGAGGTAGAGCACCGCAATCCTACCATTACAGAAATTCGCCTCTTCGATACCTATTGGTCCGACCACTGCCGTCACACTACATTCATGACAGAATTAACGGATATTACTATCGAGGATAGTCGTTTTACGGGCTCTGTAAAAGAAGCTCTTGAAGAATACATGGAGGGCCGCGCTGAGCTATATACAACAAAGAAAAAGGCTCGCTCCCTCATGGACATGGCAACACTTGCAGTCAAAGAGTTGCGTCATACAGGTGGTTTAACAAATCTTGATGAATCCGATGAAATCAATGCATGTACAATCATCGTTCCTGTTGATGTAAACGGCAAAACCGAAGAATGGTTGTTATTATTCAAAAACGAAACTCATAACCACCCTACTGAAATCGAACCATTTGGTGGTGCTGCAACTTGCTTAGGTGGCTGTATCCGCGATCCATTGAGCGGTCGTGCTTATGTATACCAAGCTATGCGCGTTACAGGCGCTGGCGACCCTCATACTAGCCTTGAAGATACATTAGAAGGCAAATTACCACAAAAGAAAATTACCCAAGAAGCTGCTCGTGGCTACTCCTCTTACGGCAACCAAATCGGCCTTGCTACAGGTGAAGTAAAAGAATATTACCATCCTGGCTATGTAGCTAAACGCATGGAAATCGGTGCTGTTATCGGCGCTGCACCTCGCAATCAAGTACGCCGTGAAGTACCAGTCGCAGGCGATGTAGTAGTATTGCTCGGTGGCAAAACTGGCCGCGATGGCTGTGGTGGCGCTACTGGTTCCTCTAAAGAACATACCGTAGAGTCCCTTTCCACATGTGGCGCAGAGGTTCAAAAAGGCAATGCCCTTACAGAACGTAAAATTCAACGACTCTTCCGTCGCGGTGAAGTAACAACGCTTATTAAACGTTGTAATGACTTTGGTGCAGGCGGTGTATCCGTTGCAATTGGTGAATTAACAGATGGTGTAACAATCAATCTTGATTTAGTTCCTAAAAAATACGCTGGCCTTGATGGTACAGAGCTAGCCATCTCTGAATCTCAAGAACGTATGGCTTGCGTCATCGCCGCAGCTGATGTAGATGCGTTCAAAGCCTACTGCGACGAAGAAAATTTAGAATGTACAGTTGTAGCTGATGTAACTGATACAAATCGCCTTATCATGAACTGGAACGGTGAAACAATCGTAGATATCAGCCGCGATTTCTTAAATACAAATGGTGCTAGCCAACAACAAGAGGCTATCGTAACAGCTCCAGCAGATCGCTCTTACTTCTTACGCGGTTCTTCAAGCGCAGATAACTTCAAAGAAAAGTGGCTTACCGCAGTATCTGATTTAAATGCCGCTTCTCAACAAGGTTTAGCAGAGCGCTTCGATAGCACTGTTGGTGCTAATACAGTTCTCATGCCATTCGGTGGCAAGTTCCAAAAAACACCTACCCAAGGCATGGTCGCAAAATTACCTGTATTAAACGGTGAAACTACAACTGCAAGCATCATGACACATGGCTTCGTACCAGAATTATCTGCTTGGAGTCCATACCATGGCGCACAATATGCAGTACTTTTATCTGTCGCAAAATTAGTAGCTCTTGGCGGTCGTCGTGAAGATGCATACTTAACATTGCAAGAATACTTTGAACGCCTCAATTCTAAAGAATCTTGGGGCAAACCTGTAGCAGCCCTTCTCGGTGCCTATAAAGCTCAAAAAGAACTTGAAATTGGCGCTATTGGCGGTAAAGATTCTATGAGCGGTACCTTTATGGATCTTACAGTTCCTCCTACCCTCGTATCCTTTGCAGTTGGTACAGCCCATGTAGATAACATCGTAAGCCAAGACCTTAAAGGTGTAGATCATCGCCTAGTATTCTTCGATGTACCTCGTACATACGATGACACTCCTGATTGGGATCGATTCAAGGAAAACTGTGAAGTTTTACAAGAACAAATTGAAAAAGGTCGCGTTTACTCTGCTTATGTCGTTGACCAAGGTGGCATTCCTGAAGCAGTTACCAAAATGGCTCTCGGCAACAACATTGGTGTTAAATTCGATAAATATGCGGAACGTGCTATCTTCCAACCAGCTCTTGGTGCATTTATCGTAGAGGTAGATATTAAAGCGGTTAACTATCTCTTAGAATTACCAGGTCTTAAAGTAATCGGTGTAACACAGGTAAATCCTGTTATTGAATGGGCCGATCAATCCGTATCTCTTAAAGAAATTCAAGCAGCTTATGAAGCTCCATTAAACGATATCTTCCCTATGTATGCGCCAAACGGCACTGGCGAAGCAGTGGCGTATATCCATGATCAACATGCTAAACCTCGCAGTGCATCCTTAGGGGCTAAACCTAAAGTGCTCATCCCTGTATTCCCTGGTACAAACTGCGAATTTGATTCCGCTCGTGCCTTTGAACGTGCTGGAGCAGAAACAGATATCGTAGTCATTCGTAACCAAACACCAGAACAGTTAAAAGAATCTATCGATGTAATTAAAACGAAATTGGCAGAATCCCAAATTCTTATGTTCCCTGGTGGCTTCAGTGCTGGTGATGAACCAGATGGTTCTGGCAAATTCATGGCTACCCTCTTCCGCAATCCATACCTTGCAGAAGGTTTAGAAAACCTCTTGTACAAACAAGATGGCCTTGTACTTGGTATTTGTAATGGTTTCCAAGCCCTTATCAAGTTAGGCTTGTTGCCAGGTGGTCATATCGAAACGTTAACGGCAGATCATCCTACATTGACATACAACACAATCGGTCGTCACTTGTCTCGTATGGTTAACACAAAAGTTATTTCTACTAAATCCCCTTGGATGAGTGATGCTAAAGCGGGCGAAATCTATACTGTGCCAATTTCTCACGGCGAAGGTCGCTTCATCGCTTCCCCTCAACAAGTGTTGGAATTCAACAAAACTGGTCAAATCGCTACGCAATATGTAGACTTTGATGGTATTGCCTCCATGGATAGCCGCTTCAATCCAAATCAATCTGTAGCTGCTATCGAAGGCATTTATAGTCCAGATGGTCGCGTATTCGGTAAGATGGCTCACTCCGAACGCTGCGGTGCTGGTATCAGTAAAAATATTCCTGGTTTATTAGAAATGCCAATCTTTACATCTGGTGTAAAATACTTTAAATAATTAATGATTATTCTTTCCTGTGAAAGCCTACTCCTTTGGGTAGGCTTTTCAATATTGATTTTTTTCGAAAATATTAGTATTATAAGTTGATGACATATTTACGAACATGAGAATTCGTGTAAACCTATACATAACAAATGTGAGTTAAGAAAGGATTTTATTATGCATTGTGCTCAGAAAATGACCCATAATATCTACTGGATTGGTAGTAATGACTGGACTACAGAACGTTTTGAAAACTTATTCCCTATTCCAAATGGTGTTAGCTATAACAGCTATTTCATCGATGATGAAAAAACTTGTGTTGTAGACTCTGTTGATGCTGAAATTCGCGAAGAATACTTCGACAACTTGACTTACCTATTGAATGGTCGCGACCTTGATTACATCATCGTTAACCATATGGAACCAGATCATTGCCAAACATTGTTGGAAACATTGGAACGTTATCCAAACTGTAAAATGGTTGGTAATGCTACAACATTCCGCATGTTCGAGCAATTCTACAATTCTCCAAAACCAGACCAATATTACACTGTAAAAGAAGGCGACGAAATTTGCCTTGGTAAACATACACTCGTTTCCTACACTATGCCAATGGTTCACTGGCCAGAAGTAACTTGTACATATGAAAAATCTACAGGCACATTGTTCTCTGCAGATGCTTTTGGTACATTCGGTACAGTTAACGGCAATATCTTTGCTGACCAAACTGATTACGTTGCTACATACGAAGAAGAAGCTCGTCGTTACTACACAAACATCGTTGGTAAATACGGCCCTCAAGTACAAAATGCAATTCGCAAAGTTTCCGGTCTTGAAATTAAACGTATTGCTCCACTTCATGGTCCAATCTGGCGTACACCAGAATCTATCCAATATATCTTACACAAATACTTGCACTGGTCTAGCTACACAGCTGAGCAAAAAGGCGTTGTTATCGCCTTCGGTTCTATGTACGGCAACACTCGTGCTATCGCACAACAATTAGCTAAACAATTGTCTAAACGCGGTGTTACAGATATCAAAATTTACGATGTTTCCAAAACTAATGCGTCCTACATCATCTCCGATGCTTGGAAATATACTAACTTGGTAACAATCGCACCTACATACAACTTGAACCTATACCTTACAATGGAAAACTTCATTCATGAGTTAAAAGCTCTTAACTTCCAAAACCATAAGGTATCTATCATCGGTAACCACTCTTGGGCATCTGCTGCAATGAAAACAATGGTAGCACACTTCGAAAACGACTTCAAAGATATTGAAATCGTATCTGAACCACTTGATATCAAATCCTCTTTGAAAGAAGAAGATCTTCCAAAAATCGAAAAAATGGCAGACGATATCAAAGCATCCATCGATGCAGCTGAAATCAAAGAAGTATTATAATACACAAACTAAAGGCCGCCTGTTTAGGCGGTCTTTTTTCTTATACTTCAAAGGATACATATCTTACGTTTTAACAATATGTGGCGTAACATTTTTACAATTTAATTATTACTACTAACAGTAGAAACTTAGCTAAATTTTTGGAGTTTAAAAGTCTTATGAAAGTCTAAGATTTTCACGATTTTTTGCTTGACATAAATCTAACTTTTTCATATACTATACAAGTACCTATTACACAACAGAATATATGGAGAGGTGTCCGAGCGGCTGAAGGAGCATGATTGGAAATCATGTGTGCGGTTATCCCGTACCCAGGGTTCAAATCCCTGTCTCTCCGCCATAGTAAAAGCAGTGCTTATGCACTGCTTTTTTATTATATAAAACCAAGAGGTGATACGAATGTATCACCTCTTTTTATATCTCTTATTTCAAACTTTAAAGTCTTACATTTTACTACTGCCAAACGACTAAAAAGAAAAAGGCTATCGACTTAACATCGATAGCCTTTTATGTTTATATCATTAGTTTATATCACTATTTATGAATTTTTTTGGCTATGTCACCAATGATTTCAGGTGTTGTTCTACAGCAACCACCTATTATCTCTGCCCCAGCATTACGCCATACGTCAACATAATCTACGAATGATGCAGGGTCGCCATACCAAGTCTTAGTTTCACTATCATAGCTTTCACCAAGATTAGGATATACAGCGATTGGTTTATCCGTAACAGTACGAATATCCTTGATCAAGGACTCTACATACTCTGGTTTCGTACAATTGATGCCAATACCAGTTATAGGTCTAACCTTATCAATCATTTCTGCACATTTAATGATGGTTTCACCACTAGAAACATGATGTCCATCTTTACAAGAAAAGGCAATCCATCCAGGAATTCCTCTCGATGTATATGGGTCAGACATAGCGCGAGCTATGGCAATAGCTTCGTCATAAGACGGAATGGTTTCAAAGGATAAGATATCCGGATTTTCTTCACAGAATAATGCTAACCGAGGAATATGAAATACTTCGAGATATTCAGTTTGCACATCAGGATATCCACGGTACTCAGATCCATCCGCCAAAAATGCACCATATGGCCCTACAGAAGCCGCCACTAATGGTTTAGGCAATGCACCTTCAGAAAAATATCTAACCCCATCTGGAGTCTCTTCTCCCAGTGTAATCCCTCGCAATGTAAGTGCTCCAGTCGCCTTAGCCTCTAAAAACTCATTGCGAGCTTGTACAGCTAGACGAACGGATAATTTAACGAGCTCTATGGCCTCTTCCGTACCATAACCTAATCCTTTAAAGCCAGCTACCGTTGCTTGATATCCAGAACTTTGAATGATATCTGCCCCGGCTGCCAAGTACGAGATATGTATTTTTTTGATGATATCCGGTTGGTCCATAAGAATCTTAGCAGACCATAATTTATGCTGAAGATTACAGCCATAACGCTCTAACTCTGATCCTAAGCCACCATCCAAAACGAGGGCGCCCTTCTCTTTAATTATATCTAAAAATGCACGTCGTTTAGCCATCATATCACCCATTCTATACTACCTCATATCATTTGAGGTTTACTAAACGTATTATAACAAATAATACGCTTTGGTACTATCTACAAACTATTTTAAATCCTCTGCTGGTGGCTCTTTACCAAACCATTTTTTATAAATCTCTGCATATTTGCCATTGGCTTTAATCTTAGCCAAGCCATCGTTAACTTTATTAAGAAGCTCCGTATTGCCCTTCTTCACAGCAATACCAAGAGGTGCCGCATCATAGTCCTCTCCAGTAACCTTTGCGATACCTTTGCCCTTGCTATTAACATAATATTCATTGACCGGTGTATCGTTAATAACTACATCTACACCTCTATTTTGCAATTCTAAGAATGCATCTACGATGAGGTTAAATTGGCGTACATCGGCATTAGGGATCTTACTAGCAATTTCTGCACCAGTAGATCCGATAGATACACCTATGTGCTTACCTTCTAAATCCTTAAAGCTATTGATATTAGTATTATCGGCATTTACAACGAGGCCATTACCTGCAATATAGTAGGGTTTACTAAAGTCTACAGACTTGGCACGTTCTTCGGAAATAGTCATATCCGAAATAGCAATATCGATTGTATTACTTTGTAATGCAGGTAAAAGTGCATCAAAGTTCAAGTTTTGAACATCTGCTTCAATGCCCTCTTCCTTTGCGATAGCATTAATGATATCAACATCAAAGCCAGCCAACTTACCGCTATCTTTGTCTTTAAATCCAAATGGTGCATAGGTTGCATCTGTACCAACGCGCCATGTTTTTTGACTATTACCTGTATTACCACAACCAGCAATAAACAAGCTACTAGCAATGGTAAAAGCCCCTAAAAGAGCTGCTATTTTCTTAAATTTCATAATTGACCTTACTCTAACCTTACAGTTCTATGTAAAGTTTTCTTTCTGTACACGAATGAATATATCTATACTTACAGTATGAGCATAATAAAAATAATACCTATAAAGGTATTCTAGTATAATCATAACATTCGATATAGTTAGGGTCAATTAATCCGACTATATTAATAGGTATTCCCCAAACATAGATTAAGGTTATATCAAACATACTATTTATCTAGAAAACCTAAATAGTCATAATTACAAAAAGGCCGCCTTCACCAAGCTAAACCCTAACTTGATGAAGGCGGCCATCTCCAGGGAGGAGAATTCCTAGCATTTTATAGAATAGATAGCATTTTTACTTCATTGAAAAGCTATCATACTCACATTATTTAGCTTTTTTAGCTTTTACGTACATAGCTACTTTGTACAAGAATACACAAAGTAATAAGTACATTACAATACTGAGGTATGTTGCTTCCGGTGTTTCAACCCAGTCTTGAGCGAATACATCAACACCTGCAATACGAAGTACAGCACTGAATAAAGAACCAATGGCACCACCAGCTACGAGACCAGATGCAATTGTGCTACCTTTAGAGAAGCGAAGATCTGCCAATTCTTTATCTTTTGTACTATTTTGTACGAAGTATGCAATTAGACCACCGATAAGTAATGGTGTGTTGATTTCCATTGGCAAGTACGTACCAAGTGCAAATGCCAATGGTGGAACTTTTACCATCCACAAGATAATAGCGAATAATGCACCAGCCATGTATAGAGGCCATTGAGCACTACCACCAGTCATCATTGGCTCAATGATAGCAGCCATAGCATTCGCTTGTGGAGCATTTAATGCATGGTCTCCTACGAAGCCATATGCATCATTCAAGAGGATCATAACGCCTACAGAAAGTACGGCACAAAGAATGGTACCAACGATTTGCCATTGTTCCATTTTCTTAGGTGTAGCACCTGTCATATGAGCCACTTTAAGCTCAGACATGAAGTTACCAGCCATACCGATAGTCGTACCGATGAAGGAAGCCATCATTAGGACTGCAATCATACCTACTTTACCAGTCATACCTGCAGCTGTTAAGCATACAGCGGAAATGATAATCATGAAGATTGTCATACCAGATACTGGTTCTGTACCTGTATAAGCAATGGAGCTGATACCTACTACAGATAATAGGAAGGACATAATTAGAACGATTAAGAATGCTACGATTGTTTGGGAGAAGCTTTCAGCATACATAAAGTGGAAATATGCTGCAAATAGAACTGTACATAACAAGATGCCAGCGCCAATCCAAGATGTAGGCACGTCGCGTTGTGTACGAAGCAAGTTAACATCTACAGTTTTGGAACTGAAAATATCAAGCACTGCATTTTTAACAACACTAGCTACTACCTTAGACATATTGAGCAATCCGATGATACCTGCCATGGCAAGCATACCGATACCAATATGGCGAACATAGTCTAAGAATACTTTACGAATTGGAGCCTCTGCAAGTGGAACTGCATGACCATTGATTTGCATGATATGTTCCGGAGCTAAATAGTATACGATTGGAATACATACGAACCAAGAGAAGAAGGAACCAGCTGCGATAATAGCCGCATACCGTAAGCCTGTGAAGTAACCAAGGCCAAGCAACGCAGCATCTGTATCTACAGCAGCATTTAACTTAGTAGAATCTGCTAGCGCAGAACCCCATTTAAATGCAGTAGTACGGATAACCTCTTCCCACCAGCCAAGGCTGTTAAGAATAAAGTCATATACAAGAGCGATAAGACCAGAACCAAGCATGAGTTTCGCTTTGCTACCTTCATTACTCATTAGTACTTCAGCAGCAGCACGACCACTTGGGAACGGATACACATAGTGCATTTCCTCAACGAAGTAGCGACGGAACATAACGCATAATAGAACACCAAGTACGCCACCAAGGATGATAGGAATCGCCATTTGTACGAAGGATACATCTGTAACATTCCAAATGTATAGAGCTGGCAAGAAGAACATCGCACCAGCTAATGTGTTCGTACTAGAACTAGCGATAGCCTGAATGTGAACCGTTTCGGCAAAAGCATTTTGCCGTTTCAAAATAACTGCTGTACCCATAGCAAGTACAGATACTGGAGCAAAGGCATCTACTGTTTGACCAATTTTCAAACATAAATAACCTACAGCCAGTGTAAAAATTGCCGCATAGAATAGGCCCCAGAATACTACATATGAGTTAATCTCTACGTAATCCTTCTTAGGATCTAGTACCGGTTCTACGGGCGGAATAGAACGAGTTTCGTCCGACATGGTAAAACCTCCTCACAGAAAATGTACAAACGTATAACTATTCACCTTTATACTAACACGGCACTATATATGGTTCAATGCTTTTCTATGCATTATGCGAATAAAATATCACACATTCCATAAATATTTATTTTGCATTTTCACCGCCCCTGTTCTACAATGAAAGTATATTAAGAATCTTTATTATATACAGTATGTATACCAGTATGTATAACACGTATGTTTACTTACGAGGAGGCTCATTATGGAATCAATGGTCGAACGTTTTGTACGCTATACAAGCATAAATACACGGTCTAATGAGGAAAGTACAACAATTCCTAGTACTCAAACTCAAGTAGACTTTGCTACTAATGTGCTCGTTCCGGATTTAAAAGCAATCGGTTTAGATGAAGTTATTTACAACCGTGAAAATGGTTTTGTCATCGGCACATTAAATGCTAATACAGATGAAAAAGCACCTGCTATCGGCTTCATCGCTCATATGGATACAGCTGACTACAACGCAGAAAATATTAAGCCTCGCATCGTTGAAAATTACGATGGCAGCGATATTTGCCTTAACGAAGAACATCAAATCTTCACACGTCGTGCAGATTTCCCTAATCTAAAGAATTACATCGGTAAATCCTTAGTTGTCACAGATGGTCTTACCCTTCTCGGCGGCGACGACAAGGCTGGTATCTGTGAAATTATGGAAGCTCTTGCATACCTCGTAGCTCATCCAGAAATTAAGCACGGTAAAATCATGTGTGCTTTCGGTCCAGACGAAGAAATCGGTACTGGCGCCGATCACTTTGATGTCAAAGAATTCCCTGTTGATTTTGCTTATACTATCGATGGTGAAAGCCTCGGTCAACTTGAATACGAAACATTCAATGCTGCAGGCGGTACAGTAACCCTCAAAGGTGTATCTGTTCATACAGGCACTGCCAAAGGCATTATGATCAACTGTGCTAAATTAGCAATGCAATTCGATTCTCTATTACCAGGTGCTGCAGTTCCTGAACACACATGTGGTCGTCAAGGTTTCTTTATGCTTATGAGCATGGAAACACAAGTAGATACTGGTAAAATGAACTACATCATCCGCGACCATGACAAAGAATTATTCGAAGCGAAAAAAGCATTCTTCTTACAAGCTGGTCAAACATTAAATGAAATCTACGGCCGTGAAGTATGTGAAGTATCTGTAAAAGATCAATATTACAACATGTACGATATCATTAAAGACAACATGGAATGCGTTAACGTAGCTAAAGCAGCTATGGAAAAAGCAGGTATTACTCCTATTTGCGACCCTATCCGTGGCGGTACAGATGGTTCTAAAATCTCCTTCATGGGCATCCCTACCCCTAATATCTTTACTGGCGTAGAAAACCTACATGGTCGTCATGAATTCGCATGTATTGATGACATGAAAAAAGCCGTAGAAATTATCGTAAACATCGTTAATATTGAGAAATAATAGGATAGATGTAACTTCTCATGCACCTATACTACTAGATGGCATTTGAAGGATATTTAAATACTAAACTATTAAATACTAAACTAGTAGTACAGAATACAATGGAATCCTAAGATACCTTAACAATAAAAAGGACTATACGAGATATCTCGTATAGTCCTTTCTATATGTTATGTGATTGTAAGAAATATAGCTAATGTTATACTAATTTTCCATTACGTTTACGGTTTCTGATTTGTTCTTCTTCAGCGCGAGCTTTCAAAGAAAGATCTTTTTCAGTACCTACATAACGGCCATAGAGGAAATAATAAGCAACGAATGCAAGAAGTGCTACTACAACAGTAACATGGAACATACTTGTATAACCGACTACCTCTTTAATAGCACCTAAAATGTATGGACCAAAACCTAAGCCCATATCCAAGGCAATGAAGTATGTAGATGTGGCAACACCAATGCGGTGAACAGGAACGATTTTAACAGTTACTGCTTGACCGTTTGACATAAATGTACCGTAACCAAGACCAACAAACACAGCAGATAAGAGTATAAGCCATGTAGAGTGAGCGATGGATAACAAGAAAATACCAAGTGCTAAAGATATGAAGCAAGGGTAAAGAACGAAGTTTTCCCCTTTCATATCAAATACAAGACCAAGTAATGGTCTTGTTATAGTAATAACTACAGCATATACAACAAAGAAGAATGTACCTGCTAAGATAAGGTTTAAATCTTTTGTATAAGCTGCCATAAAACCGATAACACCAGAGTATGCAAAACCTACTAGTATAGAAACAAGACTAATAGAATTCATACGTGGTTCGATATAATCGGAAATTTTAATGCCCTTATGTTCTTCAGAATCAATATCGAGCTTAGGTTCATTAAATTTCATGATAACGGAACCGATACCACAAAGGATGATAAGCGCAACACAGAAGGCGATGATAAAGTCATAGCCAAGGCTATGAAGCATCAAAATACCTAAAAACGGACCTACTGCAGCGGCAAGAGATGTAGACAAACCATAGTAGTTAATCCCTTCACCACGACGTGATATTGGAATAATAGCGGCTACGATTGTACTTGTAGCTGTAGATGTAATACCATAAGCAAAACCATTTAAGAAACGAACACTGTCGAGCATCAATAAATTAGGTGTGTAGAAGTACATAGCTGTTGAAACTAAGTAAATCAACAAACCTAAGTACAACATCTTACGACAGCCTAAGATACTAATAAACCGTCCTGCTAACAAACGAGCAACAACAGTACCAATAATATAAATACCAACGGCCAAGCCAGCTTGACTTGCTGTGGCATGAAGATTATCCTTTGCTACTACCGCAATAATAACGATTAACAAATAATAAATCAAAAATACTAAGAAATTAATCAAAGTATCAAGGACAAAGGATCTTGTCCATAAGGCCTCTTTAGCCTTATCCATAATATCAACTCCATTTTCTTAAACTATTGTCAACCATTTGCAACAAAGGTTAATTATAAACCTCTCACTCTAAAAATCAAGAATTAAAATGTTATATGCATCATTAATTTTATTTATAACAATATATACATAGCCAATCATAATATAGTTATATCCATTTTTCTAATTCACATTAATTTTTTATAACAAAAACACCTTTGACTGTTTATATGGCATCATTAAAAATACAATATAACAACAAAGGTGTTATTTATACATATTAAATTAGTTTACTTATCAAGATTATTTCGTTTGTAATCCACAAGCCTTAAAGAAATTTTTATAGGCTTCAGCCTTTTTGGCAAGGCTTAATGGATATGCACGAGATGTAGATGGCAATCGTGTTAACGTCAATTCACGACCGTTAAACACAAAGGGAATTGTCTCCCCTGTTTTAGGTAGTTTAACCTTTTCTGGCAAAAGGCTTAACAAAATTTCTGTGGCCTTACCACCTGTGGTACCAATATGTTTACAGTGTGGAATTCGGTCCAATACCTCTGCAAGCGGTACAGGTTCAACAACCTTAAGAAATGCATCCGATGCATTGCCCTTTTCGCGTATAGCTTTCAAAACAGTAGGACAAGAAGCAATCCCCGCTTCAGATAAGAACGCTTTGATCTTATCCGCATCAAAGGCCTTTTCCTCACCTTTTCTAAAGTGTTCCTTATCGTCAAAGAATACTAAGCCATACACGCGCCACATATCATTTTGAAAGTTAGGATAATGAAATTCCATAGAACGCTTTTCGGAAGTTGGTGGGAATGTCCCCATCATCATTACCGTCGTATTCTTTGGTAAGAATGGCGGAAATGGTCTCGTTTCAATTGTTTCTGCCACAGAGCATCAACTCCTTTCACAATCTAGTATGGACTCAACTTTCAACACAATATATGAACTATGTCACATATTCAAATTCAATTATCTACCATGTGAGCCATTAGCAATATTAACAAAAAGATATATCAACGATTATAAGATCAACCATTATTGAACGATAGGTTGAGATACCAATGTATTGATATAATCAAAACCTACTGGTGTTGGAGATACGAGGTATAAGCACACAACAGCAGCTACAGCAAAGCCAATAGCCAAGTAGGAGAAGCTGCCGTGTCGTGGAAACTCGTACAAACCAAATAGACGAATACCGATAGCCGCACCAATAGCAGTAATCAAGGATGGTATGGAGAAAATATTATACAACCCAAACACCACCATGAGACCTGCATAACCACCTACTACAGTAATCATTGGTAGCATACGATCCATTGGATTTGGAATAGAACGAGTTAGCGCTGCTGGATAATAAGATGCTTCTACACCAAACATACCCAAGAATAGATTAAAGTCGGCCCAAATTGTTTCCCACGCACCTCTAAAAGCATCTCGATGGTTACCTACATACCATGCAAAGCCTGTAATAACTAAGATTGCTAAACCAGCACAGATGAAGTAGTATTCGCTAGGAATTTTTGGACCTGCATAAGCACCTACAGCCGTCACAACAGCACTTAAAACTGATGTAACGATAACGCGGTGTAAACGAGGACGTTTATTTTCAGGAATCCGTTTATACACGGTAGCCAATAGTTCTAATACAAAGCAAGCCATAAAGACTGCAATGCCCGCAGCCGGTGCAAAGTAGGCTGTAATAATAGTCAAAATAAAGGGAATGCACAAGCGCCATTTAGGGAATAATACAAGATCTTTATAATCTAAATGAACGTCTTGTGTCTCCATTGTAAAGTTGTTGTACACTACAAAAAGCAACATGAAAGCGATGACATCAATGGCATTAGCACCCCAAATCAATAGAGTTGGTACTATAATCATTGATAAGGCCACCCCAGATACACGGGATAAACCAGCGGCAACTATGCCAAGTAAGAAAAACGGTATTAAAGCAGAGATAATTTCGAACATAATATTCCTCCCATCATTGTATAAATTTAAGTATATAGTATCTACTACACTACATCAAGGAGAGATATATTTTTTCATAGTTAGTCGCTTTCTAACCGCAGAAGCAGAGCACCCCATTATCTGCGCTATTTTAGCAACACCATACCCTTTTGCTCGTAGGTTTTTTATGTTATTTTCATCTAACTGTAAAGTATTGGTACGAATTTCTATGCCTTGTTCCCGTAAATAAATAGCCACCGTAGATCCTCGTATACCATAGGCTAAACCTATGTCATCGGTACTCATATGATGATGAATATATAAGTAAGCCATCTCCTCTACCTTTCGATGATTTTGTACCTTCAGTGTTGTACACATTCCCATATGCCTCAACACATGATGTACTTTCCATCGGGATATGCCGTACATGCGAGCAATAGAATCCGAAGTATTTCCACTTTTATAAGCCCTACAAATACGTACTGGATCGATAGATACATTCTTCGTGGATCGCTGGCAAGCCAGTCCATATTCCTTCATACGGCTTGCCATTGTCGTAATAGACACATCATAACGCTTTGCTAACGAGTGTAGAGACCACTTACCAGTTTCGTATAGAGCTTGTACATGAACCATATTGATATCCTTTTTCAAAGGTCTTCGCTCAATGTCATACTGCTTCATGCGTCGCATAATAGTGTCTACACTACACTGAAAATACTCTGCTACCTCTCTAACACTCCACTGTTTTTCTACATATAGTTGTTCCAATAGCTGTCTAGGTATAACGCGCACATTACGATACATAATATCACCTTTCCTTATAGACAAACTCCCTTCTCTATTATTGTGAAAGCTCCATCAAGAAAAAACAATACAAAAAAGGTTCCTAATAGTCACATAGGTGACCAATAGGAACCTCTTTCCATATGTAATTATATGCACCACATACGATAGATATAATTTTAGTTGCTATCACAATATTCGGGCATAAACCATTCATATTCTATGGCCTAACAACCTTCTAGTAGAGCTTATTGTTAGTATTCTAATTAGCGATATCTCCGCTCTAGAGCTTTAGGCTTGCCTAAAATGATAGACCACTTCATCCCCTCTTTCAAGGCATGATTAGCTTTTCGTTTACCTGTTGAGGTTACAGCTGGGGCAGTTGTGACACCTACATTCTCAAGAAGTACACGACCCTCTTTAGATGCTTTATCTCGTTTAAACTCAGCTAATCGCTCATTTAAAGAAGGACCTGTAACAGACTCTCGAGCCGAACGAGTTGTATTAGTACTAAAGCTAGTTGATTTAATTGAGGTTTTCTTGGATGAACCATGAGTACTTTGTTGCGTTGTAGACGCTTCATCGTAATGATCCTCGGAAGCTAAAACTGTTTGAGTTTTATCATTACTTGGATCCACTTCAACATGTTTATCAGATGTCTCCGTATCATCATATTGAAACAGTCTTCCGCCCTTTTTTCGTAAAGGAGCCTCAGGATGCTGATTCTCAATCGGTCTATTTTTAAAAATATCTCGATAAAAATCATCATCATACAACAAATCCTCAGTTGAAGGTTCTACAGGCTTTTTCTCTATGGAGATACCATATTCACGCTCCATATCCTCCCAAGTCTGGCCAGAACTCGAACTTTCATAGTTATCATAGTCATCAGACTCTTCTGTATTCTTACTTTTTATAATCGAAAAAGCAATATACGCGATGATACCTAGAACAAATATAGGGTTATGCGAAAAGATAGATAGCACAGAAGACAAAATAGAGTCCATAGCTACTCCTATTCACTATCTGCTAAGTTTTCACGCATTTTAGTGTCTGCAATAATATTGTTCATGTTGTAGTAATCCATAACGCCAAGATTACCGTTTCTGAAAGCTTCTGCCAATGCTTTAGGTACTTCAGCTTGTGCTTCCACAACCTTAGCTTGCATGTCTTGTGTTTTTGCACGCATTTCTTGTTCTGTCGCAACAGCCATGGCACGGCGTTCTTCCGCACGAGCTTGAGCGATTTTCTTATCCGCTTCTGCTTGGTCAGTTTGCAATTGAGCACCGATGTTACGACCCACATCTACGTCCGCAATATCGATGGACAAGATTTCGAATGCAGTACCCGCATCAAGACCTTTACCCAATACAGTACGAGAGATGTGATCTGGATTTTCTAGTACATCTGTATGCTCTTCAGAGGAACCTACAGTTGTTACAATACCTTCACCAACACGGGCGATGATTGTCGCTTCACCAGCACCACCAACGAGGCGATCAATATTAGCACGTACAGTTACACGAGCACGAACCTTGAGTTCGATACCGTTTTTCGCTACTGCAGAGATGATTGGTGTTTCAATCACTTTAGGATTAACGGACATTTGTACCGCTTCCAATACATCGCGACCTGCAAGGTCGATAGCTGCGGAACGTTCAAATGTCAAAGGAATAGATGCTCGTTCAGCGGCAATCAACGCATCTACGACGCGGTCAACGTCACCACCTGCAAGGTAATGCGCTTCTAGCTGATTTACGTTTACATCAAGGCCTGCTTTATTAGCTTTAATCAAAGGCATTACGATTTGGGATGGATTTACACGACGCAAGCGCATACCTACGAGTGTAAAGATACCAACATTAACGCCCGCTGCAAGAGCAGATACCCAAAGACCTAATGGCACAACATACAAGAACACCATAATCCCAATCAGAAGAATGGGAATCAAAAGTAAAATACCTACATCCATAATAACCTCCATTATATACGACGATGTGGTGAAAGCTTAATCACGCTTTCTAACAATATTGCGGCCGCCTACAACACGCAGTACCACAATCGGTGAACCGGCATCGATGAAGTCCCCTTCAGTTACAACATCTACCAAATTACCATCAATTTCAGCAATACCTGCAGGGCGCAGTGTAGTATGAGCTACCCCCTCTTTACCAGCTAAGTCCTCTAATACATCATTAGATACATAGCCAGCTTTTGTCGTAGATCGTTGCCCTAAGGTAAACAATTTGCCTATCCAAGTCTTTTCAAAGTGATTAAAGAACACGATGATAAGGACAATTAGTAAGGCCGTTAATCCTAGTACTGCATACAGCGCTACCGTTCCTTCTCCAAGAGCTACAAAAACGCCCCAAAGAAATGCACAATAACCGATGAGTCCTAAAATACCGCCCGGTACAACGAGTTCTACCGCCATCAGGGCGATCCCTATAGCCATCCAAATTAAAAACTCCATAGGCCCTCCTCTCTATAATTAATTTTATGCAACTTATATATTCATTATACAATATAAAGAATAAATTATAAAGAAAAATGAAAACGACTACTTTCACAGATTACACCTGATTCAGTAGTCGTTGTTTATAAAGTATATTAGTTCAAAGTTTTAATGTTGTAGTTATCCTCTATTAGAAGTTGTCCTCTATTAGAAGTTATCATCTTAAGATACTATTTCATTAATAGACTTGAATTAAATTATACTTCTGTTTTTTTCAATTGGTCATTACCAACGCCTGTTTTTTGAAGGATCAATAAGATAATACTCATTGCCATGCCTACTACAGTAGCAAGACCCATGCCTTTCAATACAACAGGACCTACAGCAAGTTCTGCACCGCTAAGACCTACAACGAGGATAACAGATGTTAAGATCATGTTAACAGGGTTTGTATAATCTACCTTGCGTTCTACAAGCATGCGCAAACCAGATGCTGCAATGATACCGAATAAGAGAATGGATACACCACCCATAACTGGAACTGGAATAGCATGAATAAGAGCTGCTACTTTACCTACAAAGGAGATAATCATCGCAAGAACTGCAGCACCACCAATTACCCATACGCTAAAGCAACGAGTAATAGCGAGGACACCGATATTTTCACCGTATGTCGTATTTGGTGTGGCACCAAAGAAACCAGAAAGGATGTTCGCAAGGCCATCACCTAGCAAGGAACGTTGTAGACCTGGTTCTTTCATCAAGTCTTTTGATACAATGTTGCTCGTTACAACTAAGTGACCTACGTGCTCAGCAAATACTACAAAGAGTGCTGGCATAATCATAATAATGGCATTGATATCAAATACAGGCATGCCATAGAACTGTGGTAAAGAGAACCAAGGAGCAGCCTCTACAGCAGAGAAATCAACAACGCCCATGAAGGCAGACAAGATATAGCCGGAAACAACGCCAATCAAAACAGGGATTACAGCTAAGAAGCCACGGAACACAACAGTACCAAGCAAGGTAACAACTAAGGAAAACATAGAGATAAAAATAGCTTGGCTGTGGCTCATGCCTAAATCTTGATTGCCAATAAGGCCAGACATACTCATTGCTACTGGCGCTAATTCCAAACCGATAATAGCTACGATAGCTCCCATCGCTGCTGGAGGGAATAACTTATCAATCCAACGAGTACCAATATAACGAACGAGAATAGATAAAATCACAAAGGATAGACCAAATACAACGAAGGCTCCCTTTGCAGCCTCATAACCAAGACCTGCAGATAATACGCCTGCTACAGGAGCAATGAAAGCAAAGCTAGAACCGAGGTATGCAGGGATTTTACCTTTACAAACAAACAAATACAGTAATGTACCGATACCATTCATGAATAAAGCTGTTGCCGGATCTACTTTTAACAAATATGGTACCAATACAGTTGAACCAAACATAGCAAATAAATGTTGAAAACTAAGTGGCAACATTCGACCCCAGGACGGGCGTTCTTGGATATCAATATAATCCTTCATTTTTTCTCCTCACACACAATACAAGTACGTTGCATTTAGACAGCACCTCTTAAGAGATGCTATATAAATCCACACTAAATATATTCACCTTATACTACATAAGTTAAATATCAACGTTCAGACCTAGGTCGTCTACGAGTAGGCTTTTTAGTCTCTCTCGGTCTGAATGGACCAGGCATTTCCGTTTTTTGAGGACTCTTCGGAGCAGCCGGTTTAAATCGGCTTTGCGTTTCCTCACGTAAAGATGGCAAAGCCTCAGCAGTACCAACTTGTTTTACACCTTCTACATTGCGACGACCAACGCTTGCTAACAAGCCTATAGCCATAAAGTTCATCAACAGTGAGGAACCACCATAACTAATAAATGGCAAAGGTACACCTGTTACAGGCATAATGCCACAAACCATGGCAATATTAAATAATGCTTGTCCACTGATGAGCAAGGTTATCCCCATCGCTAACCATTTGCCAAATTCATCGCGAGATCGATTAGCAATGCGGAATCCAAAGAATGTAAAGGCTGCCACCAAAAGAACTACAAAGACAGCTCCGATAAAGCCCATTTCTTGAGCCCACACGGCGAATGCAAAGTCTGTGTGTGCTTCTGGCAAGTAAAAGTACTTAGATGTACCTTGCATAAAGCCTTCTCCAAGAATACCGCCAGAACCTACGGCCAAAAGGCCTTGCACCGTTTGATAGCCCATATCTTGAGCATGAGGCCAAGGGTCGAACCAAGACTGAATCCGTTCCCAACGATACGGTGACATACGAGCTGCAATAAAGCCTATCACACCAGCTACAGCAAAAGCACCACCAAAGAATCGACCATCAAAACCTGCTAAATAAATTAATATGAAGGAGAACCCAAAGATTAGCACAGTGGTCCCCATATCTGGTTGCAAGATCGTTAACACTGCAAAGATTATAGGCCAAACTAACATTGGCAACATATAACCTACGCGCTCACTCACATAACCTTGTAAGTTTGTGAGTGGATTATTATATCTTGATTTACCCCATTTTCTCATGGTACTCAATTTAGCGGATGTCCATATTATGGCAGCTAACTTGGCAAATTCCGACGGCTGTATCGATACGGGACCGATAACGATCCACCGACGCGCACCATTAATGACAGAGCCCGCCACAAGAACTAACACCATACCTATTAGGGTTGCAATCATTATGCGTTGCAACATATGTGGCTTTTGTAGTTGTCTATAATCATACCGATATAAGATAACACCTATTGCCATTGAAAGAAATAGGAAACCTATATGTTTTGAAAAGTACCCTAAAAGCCCTGTATTTTCGTAAATAGAGCTAATATAGGTGGCACTGAAGATATTCACACTACCTATAATCGTGATGAGTACTATAGGTAAGAGCATTCCTTGTAAATCATTTTTAAAGAGTAAGCCCCACCGACTATCCCCCTTATTCGGTGTTTCCATGTTAAGCCTCCTTTTGTACTTTCGGCTTAATTGCTTCTAAGCGGAAAATAGGTTGCCCTTTAGCACTAAACTTTTCTTCATACTCAGTTTTTACATTTGGAAGGTCTGTACTATGTAAATCATAGGTTACATTTTTAAGTTCCCATCCGCATTCTTTGAATTCTTCAAGAGAGAACATAAATAAACCTTCATTATCAGTTTTAAAATGAACCTCACCACCGTCTTTTAAAAGACGAGCATAACGATCGAGGAATGTATGATATGTGAGGCGACGCTTAGCATGCTTTGCCTTAGGCCATGGATCACAGAAGTTGATATAGAAGCGATCTACTTCACCTGGCGCAACAATCTCTTCAATACCAGCGATATCAAAAAGAGATACCTTAGCATTATCTCGTTCTGCTTCAAAGATTTTTTGTGCTGCGTAATAGATTACCCCAATTTGCACTTCAAATCCTACGAAGTTAGCATCTGGATACGCTTCGGACATGCCCGCAATAAAGCGTCCCTTACCTGTACCAAGCTCCATATATAATGGTCGTTCAGGATGTGCAAACAACTCACGCCATTTACCCTTATACTGCTCTTGACCAGATAAAATAATATGAGAGTCATATTCGTGGATAGCTTCATCAATCCACGGTTTTCTACGAAGGCGCATACTTTCTCCTTACATCTATATTAATTATTAATTATTAATTATATCTATTATTACAGGTCATATACCTATCTTATTAATTATAGAAAAGGGGGCGTTAAACGTCAATTATATTTCCCTTTTCTACATATGATTTAGCACATAAAAAGACCTACCTCCGAAGAAGTAGGTCTAGATGATATTAGAAAATCAATGTTTCTAAATTTTCAATTTGATATTTGCTGAGGCCAAGCTCAGATAAACTCTTTTCAGATGCAGCGAATAGATTATTTTTACCTACACGCGTACCTAAAGCTGCGGCAGCGACCAATTCACGGTCTAATTTACCTAGGCGAGAACGATTGCGATTTTGTGGTTTCGGTTTTTTCATACGGAACGTATTATATTGAACCCCTTCCTTAGCGTCTTCAGGCTTCTGCTTTGTTAAAGCAGCCCCATTAGTGCCATTCCCCAATAAAGCACTAAGTCCTGTTTGCTTAGGAACCATTTTTTCGTAATCAGCACCAAACTCAGGGCGCTCTTCACGCAATTGATCGAATGTAGCTAATGCTGCATTCATTTGCTTCAAACCAGCAGCAGAGTAAAGTTGACGAATCGCAATACTCACCTCTTGCGGTGTCAACGTACCTCGCTCAATAGCAGAAGCGATTGTACTTTTCAACGCACCTTGATCACCGGACGCTGTATAGCGACCGATATCAACTAAGTCTTTTTGACGTGCATTGAGTTCTTTAGGCGTATATATATTTATCTCAGATATAGACGGTGCCTGCTTAGAAGGCTGTTCTCCCGCCCCATTAGCCTCAGACATATAGCCACCGGCGACGATGGCCACGGCTAATGTTAAGGTTAATACTTTTTTCAACGTCTTAGAATCTCCCTTTTCATTAATACTTACTTATATAATACTGTGTTATTTTTGTACATTAACAACAAACTTGTTCTACTGTAATACATACTGTAGATAATATTATATAATACTTCATCTAATTTTTATAGTCCTATTCGAAAAAAATCTATAATCTTTTAACATTTTTTATATTTTTATAAAATATAACATTAAAATAATGCAGTAGAAATCGGAAATTCACTAGATTTCTACTGCATTTATAGAGAGAATTATTTATTTAATATTTTATCAAACTAAACGGATAAAATTTGTTTAGCATCAGCCACAATTTGTTCTAAAGAAACGCCATTCTCTCTTAACAGTTCAGTTGCATCATAACGATCGTGGAACTCTTTAGCAATACCGTAGTTTTTAACGCGCACATTAGATAGACCATAGAAACTAGCTACACGTTGGCCCCAACCACCTTCAACTACACCATCTTCTAAAGTAAATACAACAGAATGATTTGCTTTCAGCTCTTCTAATAATTCTTCATCAAGACCAGAAGCAAATTTAGGGTTTACTACGGTTGCATTAATACCGTCTTTAGCCAATTCATCGGCAACTTGATTAGCTAGATGATAAAAATTACCTAAACCTAACAAAGCAATACCTTCACCACCGCGAGTTACTTGAGATTTATGTAAAATACTATAATCTGTCGTATCAACCACACCAGTAGATACAAACTCACCTACAGGAACACGAATGGCTACAGGATGATCCTGTTGATGCACGGCATATTCAGTCATGGCCAATAGTTCTTCATTATTGGTAGGTGCTAAATAAACCAAGTTAGGGATGCTTGTAAGCATAGGAATATCGAAGAACCCTAAATGAGTGACATCGTTCATACCATATACAGATGCCTGGTGATTAATAATAACAGCACTATTGTTATTTACGCAAAGATCTTGTACTAATTGGTCATAGGTACGTTGTAAGAATGTACTATACACATTAAATACTGGTTTAGCACCATTTTTAGCAATACCGGAACTCATAGCGATGGCATGTTCTTCTGCAATACCAACGTCGATATATTGTTTACCAGCTTCTTTACGCCATTTAGCATTAAAACCAAATCCGCCTGGTGTACCTGCATTAATGGCTACCACCGTTGGATCTGCTTTGATTTGGTCCATCAAATAATTGGCAATCATACCAGCATATGTTGGGCCATTATTTTCTTCTTTTAGATTACCTGTTTCTAAATCGAATGGCATAGTCCAGTGGAAAGCCTCTTTATGTTGCTCTGCAAGGGCATAGCCCTTACCCTTTTGCGTAACGACATGTAATACAATTGGGTGATTAATGTCTTTTACATCCTCGAATACATTAATCAACGTTTCTAAATCATTGCCATCTGCTACAAAACGATAATCTAAACCTAAAGACTTGAAAATATTGTTGGAGCTTTCACCATTAGACTCGCGCAATTCTCGAAGACCTCGATACAAACCACCATGATTTTCTGCAATGGATTGGTCATTATCATTGACGATAATAATCATATTGCTATCTAATGTGGCTGCATAATCAAGGCCTTCAAAGGCTTCACCACCAGACAAAGAACCATCGCCAATAATAGCGATAATATTTTCAGAGTCCCCTTTTAAATTACGAGCCGTTGCTAAACCAGATGCTAAAGAGATAGATGTGGAGGTATGACCAATGTTGAAGAAATCATGCTCACTTTCAGTAGGATCTGTATAACCTGTTACATCGTCATAATGATCATGGTCTAAAAATGCTAAGGCACGACCTGTAACCATTTTATGTACATAAGACTGATGAGATACGTCATAGACAATCTTATCTATAGGAGAGTTAAATACATAGTGCAAGGCCATAATCATTTCCGCTGCACCCATAGGAGGGCCAACATGACCGCCGTGTTCAGATACTTTTGTCATGAGGGCTTGACGAGCTAGTGCCGTTAGATCTGTTAATTCAGCAAGGGATAAGCCTTTTAAATCGGCTGGAGATTTTATATCAATTAAATTCATATTTTTACCTTTCATTAGATATTATAAGATGTAAACAATACTGGAATTTGTATTGTATTACTAACCGTGCTATACTATATGTCCAGCATGTAACAAGTATAGAACTTAAAGTTAGGTTTAAGTCAATCGAAAATGTAAAATTAAAATCTAACCTTAATCATATACATAGATTATATACTAAATATATTACTCTTGAATCTAAATCCATTTACAAATTTAATATGAACCCAAAAGGAGGTCCTATGACATATACTGTTGGCGAAATCGCAAAAAAACTAAATGTAGCACCTTCTACATTGCGTTATTATGATAAAGAAGGCTTACTGCCCTTCGTAGAACGTTCTGTTGGTGGTATCCGTATATTCCATGACGAGGATATGGATTGGTTAGAATTAATTGAATGCATGAAGCATACAGGCATGCCTATTAAAGAAATAAAACATTTTATCGACTACTGCGTCGAAGGTGATAGTCGCATTAATGAAAGATTATCTATTATTAGAAATCAACGAGATCGCGTATTAGTAGAAATCGAACACCTACAAGCACGCTTGTCCATGCTAGAATTTAAAACATGGTTTTACGAACAAGCTAAGGCTAATGGAACTACGAGCTTTTATGAAAGCTTAACACCTGATGACGTTCCGGTGGAGTATCATAAATACTTTGAACGCAAATGGCGCGCCGATAAAGAAGCCGCCGAAAATGGTGAACCACTTAAAAAATATAGAGCCATATAAACCAAAAGGAGCTATCCCATAAGATAGCTCCTTTTTATATAGCAAAAAGGCGGTACAACCAAATGGTTGTACCGCCTTGATTCATCAATTATTCAGCAGTGAATGGCAATAAAGCGATTGCACGTGCACGTTTGATAGATGTAGTCAATTTGCGTTGATGTTTTGCGCAAGTACCGGAAATACGACGAGGTAAGATTTTGCCGCGTTCAGTCGTAAAACGACGAAGTTTAGCAACATCTTTATAGTCGATTTGATCGATATGGTCTGCACAGAAAACGCATACTTTTCTTCTTGGCTTTCTGCCTCTATCTCTTCTCATTGCGAATCCTCCTTTTCGAATTAGTAGGAGTCCCTGACACTAGAACGGGATGTTTTCGTCATCGCCGCCTGTACTGAAACTATCAAAATTGGACCCACCTTCGAAAGAATTAGTATTCATATCAAGGGATTGGCCCACAAAGTTCGCTACTACTTCAGTAACGTAACGTTTTTGACCGTCCTGAGTCTCGTAAGAACGAGTTTGCAAACGACCTTCTACAAAGCAACGACTGCCTTTACGAAGATTGCCTGCCGCTTCACCAAGTTTACCCCATGCAACACAGTTGATGAAAGCAGTTTGTTCTTTCGTCTCATTTGTTGTGGAATCAATATAGGTGTTAGTTGCAGCTACTGTGAAAGTTGCTACAGCACGACCAGTTTTGGTATAGCGTACTTCAGGATCACGAGCTAAATTACCTAGAATTTGTACAGAGTTCATGTTTTCCTCCAGGCTTTAATTATGCTTCGTGTTTAACAATTAGATGTCTTAGGACTTCATCGTTGATTTTCAATACACGATCGATTTCTTTGATTTCAGCAGGTGCTGCTTCAAAGTTGATCAATACATAGAAACCGTCAGTGAATTTCTTCACAGCGTAAGCAAGACGACGCTTGCCCCAACGATCTACCTTTTCTACTGTGCCGCCTACACGAGCAATTAAAGCTTCTACTTTTTCAATAACAGCGTTAGTTGCTTCCTCTTCAGCTGGTTTCACAATAAACATGACTTCGTATTTGTTCATACAAAATCACCTCCTCTTTCGGACTAATGCCCCTATCGACACATAGGGGTAGGAAGTGCTTACCATCAATAAGCCTTACTATTATAACCTAAAAAAAGAATGAAAGCAAGAGCTCAAATTTAAGCCCTTGCTTTCACCACTATTATATGCGATTATATTTTTCATCTTCAGGAAAAGCGATAATAGCACAAATAATTACAAATATTGCAATTACACCCATCATAGGGTCTGCCGTATCATTTGGTAAAAAGGTAAGGATCAACGATGATATAATACCACTACCATATTGCATGGCACCTAGGAGTGCTGCCCCAGAACCTGCCATTCTACCTGCCCGATCTAATGCTAAGGCATTTGTTACAGCTGCAATGATACCATTCATGGAGAAGAATAAGAAACAGCCAATAACGATTAACCACAGGGAATGATAGCCCACAATCATTAAGCCCATTACAACAGATACACAAATGGCAGCGAATAATGTGGCATATCGCAACAACCTATCGAGTCGTATAGCGCTTACAATACGACGATTAATAGCACTTAGTAACATTACGCCAATAATATTGACAGAAAAGAGATAGCCAAAGTATTCCTTTGGAACTCCATAAACATCAATATATACATAAGGAGAACCCGTTAGGAACGCATAGATAGCAATATAAAAAGAGCTAACACATAGTGTATATTTCATAAAGCCTTTATTACGTAGTAAAATCCAATAATTATTATAGGTATGACCTATAGACTTTTTACTACGCTTCTCTACAGGATGTGTTTCAGGAATGACTAATACGGCAATGAGCATTAAAATGCCGATAGCAACTAATAACCAAAAGATTGAATGCCAAGTATACCACACAAGTAGATGCCCTGCTAGCATCGGCCCTGCAATAGGCGCTATGGCCATAACAATAGCTAAGGTAGATAACATTTTAGCAGCTTCAGTCCGACCATATAAGTCACGAATCATAGCCCGTGATAACATAGGTCCTACGCAAGCACCAAATGCTTGGAACACGCGCCAAGCCAGCAACTCCATCATGGATGAACTCAATGCACACCCCACAGAACCAATGATAAATAAAACTACCCCCATAATAAGCGGCTTCTTACGTCCAATTTTATCGCTAACGGCGCCCCAGAAAAGTTGGGCTAGCGCAAAACCTATTAAGAAACCAGTCAACGTTAGCTCCGCATCACCATTAAGATCTCGCCCCATCTCAGGCATGGCAGGCAAATAAATATCCGTAGACAACGACGTAAACGCCATCAATGCACTTAATATAGAAGTAAAAAGCCATCCTTTATTGCTAATCGTCAGCATAAAGACACCACTTTCATGTAAAATCGCACTATAATATGTATGTATTTAAATTATATCAAAAACAATGTTAATGCTATATAGTTTTGATATTTTTCAACAAAAAAGCGTAGTAAAATACTACGCAAAAGTTGGTCTATAACAAAATGTCAATTCTATTTTTCTTTAAATTACATTGCTATACTAATACTAAGAGTCATCACGTGAGTTAGGCTCATCACCGAAAGGTGGTGATACTATGAGCAAATTCGAAAAGTACTACTTAATTCTTTTTGTAATTTCCATAGCAATATCACTCTTTGCACTATTCAAATAATGTAAAGATAAAAGCCTAACGCAACAGAGTATTCAAAATACTCGCACGCTAGGCTATCCTCTTAAAACTATTTATAAGATGAGCCTAACGCCACCACACGTTGATGGCTCTCTTTTTATTTATTATACAACATAAACAGAATTTCTTAAAGTAATTATAAGACAATGTTTGCGAGTAATAAATTACCCATGATATGCCCTCTTATAGTGATAAACTAAAACAATATTTATATAAATTAGAAATTCTATAGAAAATCCTTGCGTCATTATTCTATATAATTTACTATATATAGAGAAATCTGATTATAAAAAGGAGTCATCATGGCTAATATTAATGAAAACTATTTAAACCTACAAGGTTCTTATTTATTTGCAAATATTGCTAAAAAAGTTGCAGACTATCAAGCAGCGCATCCAGATGCAGATATCATTCGTCTTGGTATCGGCGATGTTACATTACCACTTGTTCCTGCAATTATTGATGCTATGAGCAAGGCTGTCCAAGAAATGGGCAAAGCTGAAACGTTCCGCGGTTACGGTCCTGAACAAGGTTATGACTTCTTACGTCAAGCTATTGTTGATGGCGATTACAAACCATTAGGCGTAGACATTGCGATTGATGAAGTATTTGTTTCCGATGGTGCCAAATCCGACGTTGGTAACATCCAAGAATTATTCAGCGAAGATAACATCATCGCTATTACCGATCCAGTGTACCCTGTATACTTAGACTCTAACGTTATGGGTGGTCGTACAGGTGAAGCGGTAGATGGTATTTTCCAAAAGGTTGTATACCTTCCTACTTACGCTGAAAACAATTTCTCTCCAGAATTTCCTTCTGAACGTGTAGATATCGTATATCTTTGCTCCCCTAACAATCCAACAGGTACTGTTTTGAGCCGTGCTCGTTTAGCAGAATGGATCAAATGGTGTAAAGATAATGATGCGATTTTGATGTTCGACTCCGCTTACGAAGCTTTCATCAGCACAGAAGACACTGTAAAATCCATATATGAAATCGAAGGCGCTCGCGAAGTAGCCATCGAATTCCGTTCCTTCTCCAAAACTGCTGGTTTCACAGGTACACGTTGTGCTTATGCTGTAGTGCCTAAGGAAGTAACTGGCAAAACTAAATCCGGTGAACGCCAACCACTAAACCCTATGTGGAACCGTCGTCAATGCACTAAATTCAATGGTGTTCCTTACATCATCCAACGTGGTGCTGAAGCAGTATACACAAAAGAAGGCCGTGAACAAACTCGCGCTAACATTGCATACTACAAAGAAAATGCTCGCATTATTAAAGAAGGTCTTGAATCCATCGGCCTTACTGTATATGGTGGCGTAGATGCTCCATACATTTGGTTAAAAACACCTGGTAACATGACTAGTTGGGAATTATTCGACATCTTGCTCGAACAAGTTCAAATCGTATCTACACCAGGCTCTGGCTTTGGCCCTCACGGTGAAGGTTATCTTCGTTTAACAGCTTTCGGTAGCCGTGAAAATACTATTCGCGCTGTTGAAAGAATCAAAACGTTACAATTCTAATACCTATAAAACTAAAAGACCGATTACAATCCTATAATAGGAAGGTAATCGGTCTTTTCTATGCCTTAATATATATGATTATTTAGTTTTTATAATTTAATAGTAGATATGTTAATAGTAGCCCAAATTGCTAAAACCTTATTATAAGTACTACATCTATCTATTAAAAGTTATGGCGAATACCAGCGTCAATACGATAAGAGTTATCTACAGTAGCGCCAAAGTTTTTAGTGAAAGTACCGTAAACATATGTATTAGGACGTACGCTCCAAGAACCACCGAGTTCAAGGTCAAGCCATGTATCTTTTAGGTTCACTTCGCTACCTGTAGTTGGCTCACCAGTCATGCTGTACGTAGCATTCATTTTACCTGAGAACTCATGAGCTAACGCAGCTTTAAGGAATACATTACTGTTTTTACTTTCCTTGCCAATCCCTACGCCAATGCGACCAATAACAGAATTTACTGCATCAGAATCAATATGTACTGTGCTGCCTGTATTGGTACGTGCCTCGAAGCTTTCACCAGACAAACGGCTGAACGTCAATTCCGCATTAGGATCGATATAAAAGCCATTATTCTTTTTAATACGTTTACCGTATTCAACACTTAAGGACGCCCCTGTATTACGGTAATCACCACTCAATGTAGTGCCTAAGGTATTACGTACAGTGAAATCATTTTTCAAACGGTTCACTTTGCCAATTACGTCTACATAACGGCCATCCTTAAATTGTTTAGCACCGTATACAGCTAAGCCAGCCGTCTTACCAGAGCCAGAACCGAGAGCGTAATCGTTATTGCTTGTACCGTATAGTAAAGCTCCACCAACAGTCCAGTCACCACGCAATGTATCATAACCGACTTGCGCCATGTTGTACGTTTGATTTACATAGGCATCATCTGTAATTTTAGACTTACCACCAATGTATTTACCCCATACGCCATGTTTATCAGAGTTAAGACGCACATCACCGAGGCGGCGTTGTAAATCATTTGTATCTGCTTTCATTTGCATCATAGAGGCAGCCAGTGCACTCTTAGCGCCAGATACAAGTTCACTTTCACGAGTTGTTATCACAGCTTGATCCGTAACGCTAGCTTTTCCATCGATAGCAAAGCTTTCTGTACCTAGATTAGTAGAGTATGTAGGACTAATAAGGCCACCATCAACCTGTACATTTACACCTAAATTACGTTCCCCTTTATTAAAGTTAGTGTATGTTAACTTATTTGCTAATTGGTGCAATGTACCTCTAGGATTATTAATATTTGCATAACCTTTAATGGCCTCTGCAGAACTGTGCATAGTTACAGATGAGCCTTTTTCAGCATGATTGATAACTACTTGGCCTTTACCTTGTGCAGATGCAGGAGCACCCTTTTCGTAATCGATAGCTGTATGACCAGCATAGTTATTAATTGTAATAGGACGAGCGTCTACAGCTTGGATAATACCTTTGCTAGCTGCATCTTTACCACCTATGAAATGTTCTACACGGCTACCAGTATATAAATAGTTTGCATTATCTGGGCGACCTTGCGTAGGATATACGCGCTCAGCACCTAACCATTCATTACGCCAAGTAGCACCATTTTGTAAATATAATCGCAAACCACCATGGTACGGATTATTATTGCTTTCATCAAATTCGTTAAGCACACCACCTACTAATTTAGAATTGGGTGTCGTTAAACCTAATGAAATTTCAGAACCATGGTTATGAGGATTTTTCTCTATACCATAATTTTTATCTAAAAACCCTACATTACCATACATTTTCACATCATTAGTGCCTGGTTCTAAGCCATCCATACCAGTATTTACATAGACAAATCCTTCTTCAGATAAAGCAGAATACGTATCAGATGTATCAAGTGGATATGTTTTTATATCGGCCCCACCCAGCACACGGATATAACCGTCTTTATTAGCTTGCAAGCCAACACCGACTACATCGATATTTGCATTGCCTTTTACGGTTACACGCGTATCATCATTGTTACCATCACTGGTTAAACCGCCATAACCAGCATAGATACCACTCATGTAATAATGTGCCAAATCAGGTCTGCGTTTCTCTCCGCTTTCCGCCGGCGCTGGATTAGTAATTTTCACAGTTACATTCTTGTCGATAGCTACTTGTGTACCATCAAGTGCATAAATCCCAGTCACATTGTTATGGTATTTTGTACCATTTACACCAAGCCCAGATACATTAACAATCAAATCATCTGTATAATGCCTTTGTTCCCCCCACAAATTAAGACCAATAGACTTACCCTCTGTATGACTTTCCACCGTTGTAGCTGAAGTCAAAGTAAAAGCACTAGCTCCTGTTAGAATTAATGCAGCAATAACAGCAGCGTTTACCTTTCTTATCATCTCTTACCTCCTATAACACTCAAACTATAAATAAAGCTAGTTCAATTGTATCTATATCGGGGGTATACGTGTCAATTTTTACTCATATGATTTTTAGTTTGACCTTTATTACAAAACGCAATGTATCGATATAGTTGTACCAAAATCGATGTCCCCTCTATGTATTAAGTGCTTCTCCAGTCCATGGCAATTAATTCTATAGAAAAATATCAAATACCTTAGTTTTGTGCTATAATAAGAATGTTAATAATTAAATTTCTCGATTTATATAGGAGGCTAATATGAGCAAAATTCGTATTGGTATCGTTGGCTACGGCAACTTAGGTCGTGGCGTTGAAGCATCCGTAAAATTACAACCTGATATGGAGCTTGTTGGTGTATTCTCTCGTCGTAAAGGTTTAGAAACAGTTTCTGGTGTTCCTACATATACTATGGAAGATCTACCAAACTTCAAAGGTAAAATCGATGTTATGGTTCTTTGCGGTGGTTCTGCAACAGACCTTATCGAACAAACTCCAATGGTAACTAAATACTTCAACTGTATCGATTCCTTCGATACACATGCACGTATTCCTGAGCATTTTGCTAATGTAGACAAAGTAGCTAAAGAAGCTAAAACTGCTACATTGATTTCTTGCGGTTGGGACCCAGGCATGTTCTCTTTACAACGTGTATATGCTGAAAGCATCTTGCCTCAAGGTAAATCTTATACATTCTGGGGCCGTGGCGTTTCCCAAGGTCACTCCGATGCTATTCGTCGTATTGATGGTGTTCTTGATGCTCGTCAATACACTGTTCCTAAAGAACAATACCTTGAAGCTATCCGCAATGGTGAAACTCCAGACGTTGATGGCTACAAAGGTCACCTTCGTGAGTGCTACGTAGTAGCTGCTCCTGATGCGGACAAAGCTAAAATTGAAAACGAAATCAAAACTATGGAAAACTACTTCGTAGGTTATGAAACTGTAGTAAACTTCATTTCTCAAGAAGAACTTGATCGCGACCACAAAGGCATTCCACATGGCGGCTTCGTTCTTCGCTCTGGTGAAAGTACAGATGGCACTCGTCACGTTATCGAGTACTCCTTGAAACTCGACTCCAACCCTGAATTCACTGGCTCTGCACTTGTTGCTTATGCACGTGGTATCTACCGCCTTGCTAAACACGGCGGCACAGGTTGCTACACAGTATTCGATATTCCACCGGCTTGGATCTCCACACATTCCGCTGAAGAATTACGAGCTCACTCTCTATAAGACACAAAATAAAATCCCACACTAGTGTGTGGGATTTTATCTACTTCTATGGTATACTACTTAGAAGAAGTGAGGCGTAGATGTTTTCCGGCGTCAGCTCTCACATCTCTTACTAGTTTGAAAATATGGCCTGACACATCTAGAGGCCTCGACATCAATATATAATTTGTCGATTTCTATGTAAAGGGATTTAGTGACACTACTAGTCACCTATGTGACTAGTAGTGTCACTTTTTTAGTACAAATTTATAGCATCTATATGATATAATATTTATTTGATAGAGTTTCTATGGAAACTTTCACAAAGAACGAAATCAATTAGTTAATAAAAGGTGGTACCATGAGCACAAATTTAGAAGTAGGCATCGTAGGCCTTCCAAATGTTGGTAAAAGTACATTATTCAACGCCATTACTAAAGCGGGCGCTGAAGCTGCCAACTATCCATTCTGTACAATTGAGCCAAACGTAGGTGTCGTTGACGTTCCAGATAATCGTTTAGCGGTATTGGCTGAAATGTTTGGTTCTAAACGCATCCTTCCTGCTGCTATGCGCTTCGTAGATATTGCAGGCCTTGTAGAAGGTGCGTCCAAAGGCGAAGGTTTAGGTAATAAATTCCTTAGCCACATCCGCCAAGTAGATGCGATTGCTCAAGTTATTCGTTGTTTTGATGACCCTAACATCACTCACGTTTCTGGCTCTATCGATCCAATCCGCGACATCGAAATCATCAATACTGAACTTTGCCTTGCTGACCTTGAGTCTGTAGAAAAACGTAAACAACGTATTGAAAAAATCGCTAAATCTGGTGACAAAGATGCGCGTGCTGAGTTACCATTACTAGAACGCATCATCGAAGGTCTAGGTGAAGCAAAACCAGTTCGTGCACAAGGTCTCGAAGAAGAAGAATTAGAAATGATCAAAGAGTTGACATTGCTTACAGCAAAACCATCTCTTTATGTAGCTAACATTTCTGAAGATGAAGTATCTGATTACTCTTCCAACGAATATGTAAAACGTGTTGAGGAATATGCGAAAAACGAAGGCGCTGGCATCGTTGTTGTTTCTGCTCGCATCGAATCTGAAATTGCTGAATTATCTGAAGAAGAATCCGCTGCATTCCTTGAAGATCTTGGCCTTGAAGAATCTGGCTTAACTAAACTTATCAAAGCAAGTTATGCACTCTTAGGTCTTATCAACTATTTCACTGCTGGTGAAATGGAAGCTCGTGCTTGGACAATTGTAAATGGCACAAAAGCGCCTCAAGCAGCTGGTAAAATCCACTCCGATATTGAAAAAGGCTTTATCCGTGCTGAAATCGTATCCTTCGATGACTTACAAGCTTGCGGTAGCCAAAATGCGGCTAAAGAAAAAGGTCTTGTACGCCTAGAAGGTAAGGAATATGTTATGAAAGACGGCGACGTAACACACTTCCGCTTCAACGTATAATACAAATTAATAGCAATAAAAAACCAGTAAATCGATGGATTTACTGGTTTTTTTAATGCTACAAAATAGCTTTTATTTAATTTTATTTGTCATCATTGCCCAATGCATTTTTAAGGCCACTAATCGCACCTTCTACAGCATCTTTAGCATCATCTGCAGCTTTCTTAACATCATCTGCAATATCATTAGCAGCGTCTTTTACTTTTGCTACTGTATTTTCAACAACGCCTTCTGCTTCCATTTGTTTGTCATCAGTTAATTTGCCAACATTTTCTTTTACTGCACCTTTAACTTGATCTAATTTATCATCTAATGCCATAATTGTGACTCCTTTCATGTAAAATCACGTTTAACCATATAAAATCTACTATTATAAGTAAAGGGCTATCCTTTTTTTCCGAAGAAAAATGAGACTACAGCAACAACAATTACTGCACCCAATACAGATGGAATTAAGGACATTCCTGCTAAGCTAGGACCCCAAGTACCAAATAGGGACTGACCTACGGACGAGCCAATTAAACCAGCAACAACGTTAGCGATAACGCCCATTGCACCGCCTTTGTTAGTGATGGCACCAGCTAGGAACCCGATAAAACCACCAACAATAATTGACCATAACATACAATCACTCCTTCCTATTTAATCAAAATATTCATAAATCCTATCAAATAATGCAGTTTTTATAAATATTTTAGAATCATTGTAGATTTATAATATAGCATTCAATTCTAAAGATTAAATGAAGAATTTCGATTTAGTTCTACATATATGATCTACTCAACTACTGTTACAATTTCATCCATTGTACGACGAGTTTTATTGCGATGTGGTTCTTCATCACGGTAACCAAAGGCAGCCATTACAGCAATGCCAAAGTGTTTAGTATCGAACAGGCCAAGTTCATCACCTAAGAGTGCTGTCATATCATCTTGATTGAAGCCTTCTAAAGCACAAGAATCTAAACCTTCATACGCCGCCATAGTCATCATATTCGCCATTACAATATATGTTTGTTTAGATGCCCAGTCAAAGGCTGCACGTTCAGACTCAAAGGTTTTATAGTCTTCTTTTGTAAATTGAGCATATTTTTCACGATATACCGCATCTATTTCTGCAGGCAATTGCTTAACTGTTTCTTGAATGTAACGTACATAAGAGGAGTCAAATTCTAAGTCCACTTTTTTACGTGTTAAGAACACCACAAAATGACTTGCTTCAAGGCCCGCATGAATGCCCCAGCCATGAGCTTTCATTTTTTCCCGAATTTCTGGATTTTGAATAACTAGCAATTCAAAAGGCTCAAAGCCAAGGGATGTAGGAGACAAACGTGCCGCATTAAGAATAGCATTCCAGTCTTCTTCAGAGATTGTCTTATTGCTATCAAACTTCTTACAAGCATAGCGATAGGTCATAGCGTACTCTAAATCTTTACGATCCAGTTTAGGTGCTGTTAATTTTACATTTTCTATTTCATATTTACTCATATGTACCTCCATAATTGATAAAAAATATCATATATCTATAGTACCATAGTTAGCCGTTAAATTATATTAGGATCCAAATTTTAATAAAAAACAAGAAAAAGCCTAGATGATGTCTAGGCTTTATATGGTACTGCCAGATCACCTTTTTCATACCAAAAGAGGCCAGATGTACTAATCTTATGTTCTTTTAAAATAGTCTGAACCTGCTCTACAATACTTGGATCTATTTGCACAGATAAACCACACATATCGTAAAGCTCTGGAGGTGTAGCCATCAATTGATGAGGCACCTCTAATTCTGTTAATACCTTGTCTGCTTTATCGCCAAAATAATAGGATGTAAAGACGACTAGCAATTTTTTATTTTCCAATGCCTCACCTCCTACCATAGCATCTACCATTACATTGTTATAACATTGACTATCCATTTAAAGCTAAGGCATCTCGTCTAAATCGGTCCGTTAAAATACCAGTGATAAGAATTATAACTTAACTACATTCTCCCCAAGAATAGAGTCCGTAATAGCGTACATATTTGTAATACTACCTACGCCAAGCTCTTCTTTTACCCCAAAATAATCGAGACAAATGCCACATGCTGCAATTTCAACACCAAGATCAGCTAGTTTTTTAATATTTTCTAAATGAACAGAATCATTTACAACCATCTTAACACTGCTGTTGATGAAATAGATCTTAGATGGTTTTACATCGGCTTCAAGCATGCATACCCAGAACGTTTTCATTAGGTTACGGCCTAATTCTTCACTACCTTCACCAAGATAGTCCTTTGTCATCAAGATGACACGGTTGCCATAACTCATTGGTTCACAACTACCATCTAATACTGGATTATCATTAGGGGTCATAGTGAGGTAGAAATCCTTACCATCTTGGCGGATTGCCACACCATAACCACGAGACTTGCCAAACTTTTCTACATTATCGCGACTCACTTCATTATCTACAATAGTAGTAATAACAGCATCTGGATTCGCATCGCTTACTTTCTTAGTTTCAATCACAGGCTTTGGACACAAACTACCACGTACGTCTACAGTTAATTCCTTTGTATTGCTCATCATACACCTCTATATTATATACATTATATATTTTGTAAAAGTATTACCTATCAGCTATCAGCTATCAGCTATCAGCTATCAGCTATCAGCTATCAGCTAATGATATTGTAATTAAATATCGATAGCCAATAGTAGAAAACTGGTTTTTTATAAAACTATTCTGTAACACGTACTGCTAGTCCACTGAAACTTTCAACAGTACCAACAATACTAGCACAGTCAATGCCAGATTCGTGTAAGGCCTCAACCAATTTATTACCTTCACTAGCAGGCACGGAGAATAGTAAACCGCCAGAAGTTTGGGGATCAAAGAGAATATCCGTCCATACAGGGTCCAAAGCCTGATCTACTTGAACGTCTGTTATAGCTTTTCGATTCCCATAGGATGCAGCTGGTACTAATCCCATTTGAGCCGCTTCGATGACATCATCAAAGAGAGGAATGTCATAAGCTTTAATATGAATGGTCACATCAGAGGCACTAGCCATTTCTACAGAGTGCCCCATTAAACTAAAGCCTGTTACGTCTGTACAAGCATGGATGGTAAAGTTGTGAGCCACCTCTGCTCCCACCCGATTTAACGTACTCATGCTAGTGACGGCCTGCTCAGTACCTACAGGAAATAAGTCACCTTTTAGAGCATTATTCATAATACCTGTACCAATTCGCTTAGTTAATATCAGCACATCCCCTACTTGAGCCCCTTTATTTTTCCAAATTCGATTTGGATTCACTTGCCCTGTTACAGACATACCGAAGATAGGCTCTTTATTTTCAATGCTGTGACCACCAACAATGGCAGCACCAGATTCAGCCACGATGGATCCCGCTCCATTTAATACATCTGTTAATATACCTTGTTCAACAAGAGGCACAGGGAACCCCACAATATTCATAGCCGTTAAAGGCGTACCGCCCATAGCATATACATCACTCAACGCATTAGCAGCCGCAATTTTACCAAATAAAATAGGATCATTAACCATGGGTGTAAAGAAATCTAATGTTTGTACTAATGCTAGTGTATCTGAAAGTTTATATACGCCTGCATCGTCAGCACCTGTCATATCTGCCAGTACGTGTTCATTGGTAACAGGTGTCACTGCTTTTAATACACGATTTAATATATGAGGTCCAATCTTGCATGCACAGCCCCCACTTGTTACGTAATCAGTGAGTCGTACCATACGTCCTCCTTATTCATTCTCAGGCAATCGAGATACGATTTTCTTAACTGCCTTTTCAAATTTCGGGCGCGGCATCAATAGTTGATGACCACAACCATTACATACGATGAGAAAGTCTGTACCAATCCGCTTAACTTCCCATTCATCACTGCCACAGGGATGTGACTTTTTCATTTTTACCACATCGCCTACGTAATATCTAACAAATGCCATAGCGCCTCCTTTTACATCGTTTAGTATTTATATACTTATTATACAAAAAATGCCATGTTCTATAAACATATCAGAATTCTATAGTTATTTTATGGAGAGTTATTAGTACATTTAACGAAAAGATTATTAATACGTAATCAATAATGATTTTTCATTTAGTTATCATTCTCAATATCAAAATAGACTTATTTTATAAATCCCATACTATTCAACCTTTAAGAAACCGCATTTTTACTACATTGATAATATTTATCATTTAGAAAATTTTCGAAATAAATTTTACAAAAACACTTGCATTTCTCATTTAGTATGTTACAATATAGTCAACAATGATTATTCGTTAAGTATACGAATATCCCATTGTATATAAAACTGTTAAGACGGCAAGTGCCGAAAAAACAAAAATCAGTAAGTACTATTTTAAGAGTTAGGCAAGTGTCTATTTAATCCAAGAATAAGTTTTCTTACTAAGGCGAAGTCGCCCACGAAAATTGTAGAATAAGTATTCTATTATTTGAATTCACAACCAAGTGGTTATGAATATAGAAGTTAAGTAACAAATTTGAAAATTATCGTAAGTACAAAGGAGTATTAAAATGGCAGAATTAAAAGGTTCTAACACTGAAAAAAATCTTCAAGCAGCATTTGCTGGTGAATCCCAAGCATTCCAAAAATATACTTTCTACGCAGCAGCAGCTCGTAAAGCTGGCATGAACGAAATCGCTGATTATTTCGAAGAAACAGCTCACAATGAATCCGCACATGCTAAATTGTGGTTCAAAGCTCTTCATGGTGGCGACGTATCTTCCGATATCGAAGCTAACCTTCGTGATGCAGCAGCTGGTGAAAACTACGAACACACTACAATGTACAAAGATTTCGCTGACGAAGCTGAAAAAGAAGGCTTTGCAAAAATCGCTTACCAAATGCGCGAAGTTGGTAAAATCGAAGCTCGTCATGAAGCTCGTTACCTTGCATTAGCAGCTCAAGTATCCGGTAACAAAGTATTCACTAACGATGAACCAGTTGCTTGGATCTGCGCTAACTGTGGTTACGTACACGTTGGTGAAGAAGCTCCTAAAGTTTGCCCAGTATGTGCTCACCCACAAGCTTTCTTCCACCGTTTCGTGGAATCCATCTAATCTGTAAGTACGACACTAACTAAACTAACAACCTGTAAGTACAGATTTAAATTAAACACACCTGTAAGTACAATATAATCTTACAGTAAGTACTAACAACTTCCTTAACAAAAAGACGATGACTTAGGTCATCGTCTTTTTTTGTGTTCTATTCGCTATTTAGTACTATCCACCAAATGCTTAAACTGTTGTACCGCCTCATAAGGGTTATCTGCATGCGCAATAGCAGATATGATGGCAACACCACAGGCTCCCGCTTCTAGTATAGGCTTCGCATTGTCTAAAGTTATTCCCCCAATACCAACACATGGTAAGGTCAAGCCTTCTGCTTGTAGTTCAGCGACACGCTCCGGTCCACATGGCTCTTGTGCATCAGGTTTACTACTTGTAGCATACATAGGACCTACACCTACACAGTCAGCATAGATTATATCAGTCTTATGAAGTTCCTCCACGGAGTGAATGGAGATGCCAACCACCTTATGGCCTACAAGATTACGAACGGATTCTAGGCTCATATCCTCTTGCCCTACGTGAACGCCATCAGCATTAACAGCTACTGCTAAGTCTACATCATCGTTAATAATATAGAGTACATTGTACTTAGCACAGATTTGTTTTAACTGTTGGGCTAACTCTAGTTTCTGTTGCCCCACTAAAGTACCTGCGCCCTTTTCTCTAAATTGGAAACAAGTCACACCGCCTCGACAAGCATCCTCTACGATAGAGAGTAATCGATTTTCATTCAATTCCACATCTTGCGTACCACTGATGAAATATACTTCTAATTGATCCGGCACAACTAGAGGACGTATACGATTCTCGGACTTAAGCACCGCATCACCAAGAGAATATAAGGCATCCATAAAGGCTACACTAAAGCTACCAGGTTTTACGCCACTTACCTGCACTGCACTTTCACCGGCTAAACCATAGTAAGCCAATGCATAGGCGAGAAATTCACCGATAGATAGTCTGTTTTTACATGGATAATAAGCACTAAAGAAAGCCGCCAATACAGCTCCTAATAGACAGCCTGTTCCCGTTACAGCTGTCATAATAGGATGACCATGCGGTACGGCAAACACCCGAGTTCCATCAGAAACATAATCCTCTTCGCCAGTAGCTACAACAGGACAGTTGATAAGGCGCGCTAGACGATATGCGATAACAGCACTATCCTCGATTTGTCCTCCATCTACACCTTTACCGGTAGTGGATGTATCTGCCTGATTATTAGGAATTAAAGCATCGTATATAGCTTTAATTTCACTTTGATTACCTCGTAATAAAGAGATATTACCAGTCTTAATTAAATCTAAGACTACCGACAATCGGTAAGCTCCCGCATGACAGCCTACAGGATCAAGTACAACTGGAACCTCATGAGCCTTCGCTAGTTTTATAGCCTCTTTATAGTAACTAGCCTTATCTGGTGTAAGTGTTCCAATATTGATGAGTAAAGCCGATGCATGAACGATGAGGTCTTTTAAATCTTCACTGCATTCGCTCATTACAGGTGATGCACCAATAGCTAGTAAACCGTTGGCCGTAAAGGTACGCACCACATCATTAGTAATGCAAATCACGAGAGGATTTCGGTGACGCAAGGTCTCTAATATATTTAGTTCAGGCCAAGTTCGGCCTTTCATATAAGGGTTTTCATAGGTCATACAAATATCTCCTCTAGTTATCTTTTAATAGCTCATCCATCGTTTCAGGTCCATTCGCCAATAAACCATAGGCCATATGATTAACAGGGCCACAGCCGTGTCCTAGCGCTGGATTGTGCTTAATAGCAAGAGCGATATAATTCTTCGCAATACCAATGGCATCCATTACGTCACGCCCTTTAGCGAGCTCCGCCGTAATAACGGCAGAGAAGGTACAGCCCGTACCATGCGTGTGCACCGTATCGTATTTAGGGCTCGTCCACGTGCGTACACTACCATCTTTGGTGAAAGCATAATCCGTTGCATCTTCACCGATATGACCGCCTTTAATGATAACTACTTGAGGTCCTAAGTCCTGTAAGATACGATTCGCCGCCGTTGTTATGTCACTTTCACAATCAATAGACATGTCCGCTAAAACCTCAGCTTCATTGCGGTTAGGTGTAATCACTGTAGCCATCGGAATAAGTTTAGATTTTAAGAAATTTACCGCTTCATCTGATACGAGTCGGTCACCGCTAGTAGCAATCATAACGGGATCCATTACATAAGGAATATTTTTACTCACATAAGGATAGATGAGGTCCATCATCTCCGGCAAAGCAATCATGCCGGTCTTAACGGCTTGTGGTTCAATGTCAGAATACACATCGTGTAATTGTCGGTCAATACTCTCTAGCGACAGATGTTCTACATGATGTACGCCCGTTGTATTTTGGGCTACCACAGAGGTAACAACAGCCATGCCGTATACGTGACGACTTTGGAAGGATTTCAAATCAGCCATAATACCGGCACCACCGCTTGGGTCTGTACCAGCAATTGTCAATGCAGTATGTAGTTTCATTATGCCTCCTTATGTAATAGATGACGACGAGATAAGATTTGTAATACTATGAAACCAATAAAGGCACCTGCTATAGAGCTCATGGAGAAGGATGTAATCAAAGTCAACAATGCCAAAGGTTTACCTAACAAGAAATTGGCTATAGGATAACTCACAAGAGCACCAATGAGGCCTGTACCGATGATCTCGCCTAAAGCCGCTGCCCAGATGACATTGTATTTCTTATATAAATACGCAGATAACCAAGCGCCAATCATGCTGCCAGGAAAGGCTAAAGGAGAACCTAGTGCCAATATATTCCGTAAACAAGATGTACTAAAGGCAGCACCTACGGAAAATCTAGCCCCCACCACAACGGCTAAGATAACATTAATCATATGTTGAAACGGAAAAATACGAGCCGGCCCAACAGGAATTGATGTAGTAGATAACACTACGCCTAAGGCCACACATATGCTTGCAATAATTAGTTTTTTCATAATACCTCCAAACATATAAAAACGAGACCACTCCAAATGGAATGGTCTCGTAATAGTTTAGTATTATGTTTCACTCCACTTCCCTACGCCAGTATTATCTGGATCAGGTCTAGGGTTTTGAATGGTCAATCTCAGCAAAAGCACCCCTAGTGGCAATATATTTTTATACTCTAGTTATAACATTATTATACAATCTATGCAAGAGCATATAATCACTCCAATTATAGCGAATATTCCTATACCAATATTCCCCTAAAAAACTATATTTTAATCTAACCTTCATCTTTAAATTGAATTAATCTAATTTTCATATTATACTAAACCTAAATGGGAGGTGTAGTGTACTATGAATAAATATCGAACAGACGAAGAACTAATTAATATTTGTGAAGATTTTATAGCTGCTTCTATGGAATATGATAAAATAGGTAGACCCAATGACCCACCATGGAAAGATTCTATTTCTATAATGTGTAACATACATTATGAGTTTGGTAATAGAATTAGGCAGAATAACCAAATTAGTGAATATATACTAAATCTATATATCAATACAGGAGAATGTTTAGCGTATGAGTTAATACATTTAAATGATTGGTCTAGAGTAGAGTCTATCTATCATCACATGGCATGCATGTATAAAGACTATACTACTGAGATTGATGAAGAACGTTTAATATATTACCAAAAACAAGAAAGAGAAGCTCAACTCAATAAGCATGAACAACAAAGTTTAGGATGCTTTGGTTGTTTAGGTATTATAATTGTAATTGGTATACTATATAAAATATTATTCTAATCACACGTATAAATGTAGAGCAATAAAATATATTATGTTTATAAAGTAAAAGAATTGACGGTTCCCTATTAACCGCCTATAATGAATCCATAACGGGGTGCTCACACGAGTGGGCTGAGAGTAAGCTAATGCTTTAACCCATAACCTGATTTGGATAATGCCAACGTAGGGAACATAGAGGATTAATAGCCGAGTTCCTGTGAACTCGGCTTTTTCTATGACTTCCTGGCAAGGAGGACGTATGAAAGATACACACATTACACAACCACAGTTCGCCATGATATGGTTTGGTGCCGCTCTATCCATAGCGGAGATTATGACGGGAACCTATCTGGCCCCCTTAGGGCTCACCCAAGGTCTATATGCCATCATACTGGGGCATATTATCGGCGGTATATTACTCTTTGGAGCTGGCCTCATCGGTGGACGCTTGCGGCAAGGCAGTATGAATACTACCGCTTTTAGCTTTGGCCCATTAGGGGCTAAAGGCTTTGCCGTTTTAAATATGCTTCAACTTATCGGCTGGACTAGCATCATGATCTACGATGCCATGCTAGCCTTACAAGAACTAGTACCCCTATCTCCTATAATTTGGACGATAGCTATCGGAGCACTTGTCATCTTATGGCTTTTCATCGGCCTCCACAATACGGGCTATATTCAAGCCATCGTATCTATTCTATTACTAGGGCTCACCCTCTACATGGGCGCTCACATGATATCGCAGTGGCCTAGTGAAGGTATCCTTCTAACTAGCGGAAACATGAGTTTCATCGCTGCCCTTGAGTTATCTATTGCTATGCCACTATCCTGGCTACCTCTCATCAGTGATTATACCCGTGAAAGTAAAAAACCTTTCTCCGCATCACTTACAAGTGCTACAGTCTACACTGTAACAAGTATTGTTATGTACACCTTAGGTCTTAGCGCCGCAATCTTTGGCGGTGGCGACTCCATCATTACGATCATGATGAATGCAGGACTTGGCCTTGCGGGCCTCATCGTTATCATCTTCTCTACCGTTACTACAACCTTTATGGACGCTTACTCTGCAGGCGTATCTAGTACGACTATCTATAACGGTGCATCTAGTAAAGGTATCGCCGTCATCGTTACTGTCGTGGGCACTATTGCAGCTATTCTATATCCAATGGATGATATTACAGACTTCCTATACCTCATCGGCTCTGTATTTGTACCGATGATTGCCATCTTATTGGCGGACTACTTTATCAATCGCCAACAGGTACAAACATTATCCGCTTATCTCGTACGAGGTCTTATTTGGGCCATATCAGTTGGTTTATACCACTATATGTTACATAGTGAAAGCACAATAGGTGCTACATTACCAGCCTTTACAATGGCATTTGTTGTTACAGCTATCGTTGGATTTATAAGTAAAACAGCACACATATCAACAGAAATTAAATAGCATTAGCAAGTAACATTTATTATAAACGTACTAATTCAATACTAAAGATTAAAGATAATAGTAAGTACACTGCTACCATTGCTATCAACTATCTAAAAAGAAAACACCTTCACAATCCACTAGTTACTGAACTATACATCTCAAAATTGTGTCCAATTTTTTGGGTGCAGTTCATAGGATTATGAAGGTGTTTTTATGTATCTGTTCTTTAATTTTCGAAGTATGTTACCATTACATCAAAATTATATATTCTTAAGCTTTACCCTTATTTAGGAATGGTAATGATTCCGTTTTCACAGGTCCAGTGTCTATCTCCTACGCTTTCTGCTTCGCTTTCATCATGGGTAACCCATACGCAAGGTACATCCCATTCACGGATGATAGAAACGAGATCCTCTCGAACCTGTTTACGCAAATTCCAATCTAATGCAGATAATGGCTCATCGAGAAGCAACACAGTCGGTTTAGAGTAGAGCGCACGGCCTAGTGCAACCCGCTGTTGCTCACCACCAGACAAGCTACCAGCCTTGGTATTACGATATTTCTCTAAGCCCAAACGTTGTAACAATGTATCACACATATCAGGTGTGCCTCGTTTACTATAGGTAATATTACGTTCTACCGATAGATGAGGAAACACAATATTGCCTTGTGGCATATAGCCTACTTGGCGCTCTTGAGCGGGCACCCAAAGCTTTTTATCTCGATCAACCCACATTGTTTCATTACATTGAATGCGGCCAGTTGTGGGTTTTACGAGGCCCGCGATACATTTGATAAAGGTACTTTTACCACTACCGGACTGTCCAGTCAGCACAGTAATACCAGACGGCAGCGCACCATCGGCTTTCACAGTCACAGAAGGTCTAGCTACAGTAAAGGAAAATGTAATCATAGAACCTCCTAATTATTATCTGTATGGCGGAATAAGGACCCTTTTGTAATAAGGTGAATCCCGCTCAGTAACGCCAATGTAAGAACACAAATATAAATAACTAGCTCAAAGGCATCCATGTACTGCCCTGCTTCTACATAGGAGTAGATAGCTAATGGCATAGTGCGTGTTACCTTTGGAATATTACCAGCAATCAAGATGGTAGCACCGAATTCGCCCATAGCACGACAGAATGCCAAGATGCTGCCTGTCACAATACCTTTCCATGCAAGGGGAATTGATATAGTGAAGAAGATACGTAACTCTGAAGCACCTAATGTTCGAGCTACATCCTCCATATTATGATCTACTGACTGCAATGCAGAACGTACTGTTTGATAAAACAGTGGAAATGCAATAACAGAAGAGGCTATGACGGCACCGGAAACGGCAAAAACGACACTCATGCCATGAGCTTCAAGCCAAGCCCCAAAGGCATAGCCCGGTGTAAATACCATAAGCAGCGCAAAACCAACGACTACAGGAGGTAGTACTAGAGGCAATGTAATAAGAGCATCGAGAATGGCAATGCCGCCCCATTTACAGCGTTTCATCCAATAACAAGTTGCTAAGCCACTTAAAATAACTATAATAAGAGCAATACTTGCCACCCACAGCGATAACCAAAATGGACTCATGCTATCCCCCCTTTCTATTTAATAATGCTGAAATCATATATTTCCAGCTAGGACTAACAACAATAATATATATATTGTACCATAAGAAAACGCTAGCCATGAGAGCTAGCGTTTTACTCTTATTTAGAAGTGGAGAAACCGTATTTCTCTAATACTTTTTGTCCCTCTGGGCTCATTACATATTGGTAGAAATCTTTTGCCAATGCATTGTCATATTTTTTAATGATACCGATTGGATAGATAACTGGATCATGAGAATCTGCAGGTGTTACTGCGGAAATTTGAACGGCATCACCTGCCGCAATAGCATCAGTTTTATAGATAAAGCCCGCATCACCAGCACCTTGGCTAATAGATGCTGTTACAGCTTTTACGTCTTTAGCATATACTACATTTGGTTCAACTTGTTCCCAAACACCTAATTTTGTTAATACTTGTTTACCATAGTTACCAGCTGGCACTGTTTCAGGGTTTCCCAATACAATGCGTTTCACACTAGCAATTTGATTTAATTCAACTTTAGGTTGACCTTTTGGAACTACGAGAACGAGTTCATTTGTAACGAACGGTTTTACATCACTTACAAGGTCTTTTTCTTGTAACATTTTCATATTTTTTTCGTCAGCAGAGATGAATAAGCTAGCTGGTGCACCTTGTTCAATTTGTTGACGCAATGTGCCAGAACCAGCAAAGTTAATAACAATTTGATCATCTGCTAAATTATGGCTTTTTTTGTAAGCATCAGCCAGTTCTGTGAGAGCCCCTTTAAGACTGGCAGCAGCTTGTACTGTAATCTTTTCAGATGTACTTGGTTTACCTGTTTTTGCCGGTTTGCTTGCATCGTTACCACAGCCTACTAGAAAAGCAAGCATAAAAATGCTCATTAATACTAATAGAATTCGTTTCATAATTCCTCCTGTGCATCCCTTTGGACTCCACACTGTGAAAGCTATGGTTACTCACCGTAGAGACACCATCAAATAACAAACTAAAATATACGATATATTCACATTATACTATAAGTTTGTTCATTAAGATGTATGTAATAACTCACATTTTGTATATATATTTCTGATAGAAACCATAAGAAATCATAATGGATAAAACTTTTAAGCCCCAAATAATACATACTATGGTATCATAATATTATGATTAACTATGCTATATATTAATGAGAAACTCTAGGTGAGACGATGAATATATTCGAATTAATAGGCCATATATTTATGAACTCTATGGTTCCTATCTTCATGCTTATAGGCGTAGGCTTTATATTAGATAGAAAATTCAAACTAGATCTGTATACGCTGAGTAAACTAAACTTCTACATATTATTACCAACCTTTGTATTTAGGGCCATGTATGAAGCTAAATTTACATCCGGTACGTTAGAAATTGTATTTTGTGCACTAGTTGTACTCATACTGAACTCTATACTTTCAGGTGTGGTCGGCAAAATACAAGGTTATGATGTAGCAAAAATCGCCACATTAAAGAACTGCGTTATGTTTAACAATGTCGGCAATATGGGCATCGCCCTTGCTATCTTTGTTTTTACCAATGTGCCCTACGTCATCGATGGCGCAACCCCCTATGCTGATTTAGGTCTTGTCAGCGTTGTATCCATTATGATTATACAGACCATTACGAGTAACACCTATGGTTTCTATCAAGCTGGTGCTGGCCGATTGAGTACAAAAGATGCCTTAAACGTAGTGTTCCACATGCCTATGGTATACGCCATTCCTCTCGCTTTGATTTGTCAGCTCTTACCATTTGATTTACATGGCCTCTTCTTCTTTGCACCTCTTAAGATTTTTGCTAATGCCTTCGTTGGTGTTGCGATGATTGCCTTAGGGGTACAAATTAATAGAACACCATTAAACTTCTTTAAAGCCGATGTTATGCTCGCTACATCCTTACGACTCATCGTAAGTCCTCTTATCGCAGCAGTTATCACTATACTCTTTATTATGTTCTACGGCCCAATGCATCCTATAGCAGCACAGACTATAGTCATTACCTACAGTGTCCCAACAGCTATTAATATGGCACTCATTGCTATTGAAATGAAGAATAATCCTGAATATGCTACGCAAATCGTTATGGGCACCACAATTCTATCGGCCGTAACCATGCCACTATTCATTACTATAGCCTATTACCTCTTCCCATTATATTAATACTAGTATACCTATACAAAAAGGAGCCGTATAAACGGCTCCTTTTCTTATGTTTTAAATTTATATATCTTTAGAAGATAGGTATATCATAACTATTGTTGTATATCCCTAATCGAGTTAAACAAATAGTATGTAATACAGATATATAACTATTGATGAGATACGTGTTCCATACCCATTCTTACGAGACCTTCTACATGATCATCGTTTAGAGAGTAGTATGCAGTTTTCCCTTCCTTACGATAGGTTACAAGGCGTGCTTGACGTAATACCCGTAATTGGTGTGAAATAGCAGATTGACCCATTCCCATTGTTTCTGCAATATGATTAACACACATTTCATTTTCTAATAATAATTCTACTATTTTAAGGCGTGTAGGATCTCCCAAGATTTTAAACAGTTCTGCTAGCTTTAGCAATGATTCTTGTTTGTCGCTCATATAATCCCCCATATCTTAAATCACTATTCATGTTTATGTATCATTCTTATATTACTTATGTTCTTACTCATTTGTAACCCCGTGGGCATACATATAAATATTATATCATTTTTATTATATTAAAAAAGAGACTTTGTTTAAACAAAGTCTCTTTTATATCATATCTATACAGGATATGAATTATTTAATGATTAATACAGGGCAAGTGGAGTGACTAGTTACATAGCTACTTACGCTACCCATGAACAAGCCTTTCAATGGACCAAGGCCACGGCTACCCATTACGATAAGATCAGCATTGTATTTTTTAGCTACTGCTAACAATGCAGGACCAGGGGAGCCAACTTCGAATACGCTTTTAACTTTTACGCCTGTAGGAATTTCTTTCACTACATCGTTAAGAATTTCTTTACCAGTTTCTTCCATATCTTCTGCAATTTGTTCAGATACGTAACCACCGGAAATTGGTGTTTGATCGAAATTGGAAATAGCAGACACGATATTTGCAACGTGAACAACAATCAATTCAGCATGGTTGCGGTCCGCTACAGCGAGAGCATGTTCCAACGCACGTTTAGCATTTTCAGAACCATCAGTAGGTACGACAATAGTTTTGTAGGTAACCATAATAACCCCTCCTATTTCTAATCCCTCAAAGGGGATATGATCAAAGATCGTTTAGCCTATATTATTATATTCTAGACCATCAAGGAAAACTCCTCTTTTTCTAGAGGATTTCTTTTATTATAGCACAAATTATACAAATAAAAGAATATTATGTGTATATTACAACACTTGTGAAGATTGGTTCGTATTCAATGTAGTAGTCAACTTAAATCCATCGAGCACATCGATAAGCTCTGGTGTGCTAAGGCTTGTGCCTGCTGGGCCAATCATACGAGCCACAGCTACATTGCCTTCATTACCTAAGATAATAGTAGCTGCGAAGGATACCGGTGCCGCTGCGGATGTATCAGCTGTATTAGGATTCTTCATATGACCTGCCAAGTAGAACATAACATTACCATCAATAATATGTGTTTCATAACGAGTGATGGTTGCCTTATTCACCTCAACCAATTGTTTAAGATAGTAATCACCTAGCATTTGTTTGCCCATCATCGTAGGCATGCCTGTGCTAACTGCTTGTACTGGAATTGTAAAAGATTCAATATCAAGGCGTATATTATGCTTAGTGAAAGCAATTTTCCCCTTTTCATTAAGACGGGTAAATCCTTTTGGATAATTAAATTTGATGCCTTCATCTACGCTAATGTCACTAGTGCCAGAGATAAATTGTTTAACACCTTTAATCGTACTAGAACCAGTTTTATTTAATAATTCAAAGGACGGAATCGTATGTTCCATCAAACCTTGTTCCATAAACTCCCCTTGAATAGGAGCATAAGTACTAGCTAAATTATAGCGATGTGTTGGGTCCTTATCCATGATGAATTCCGCTTCAAATACGGATTGAACAGGCTCTGTAGAGGTCATTTCAGCATACGATTTTGGTGTCGTCTTATCCCAACGCGCTGATATAGCCCCTTTCTTGTTAAAGAAGCCACCAACAATATCATTATTTTCAAAGGCATTACTATGTTGACGCCAAATGCTCAAGTATTCTTCATCAGACATGCCCTTGATTGGCACACCATACCAAGTCGTATTCCATTCTTTTTGAGATACCCCGTCTTGCGGTGTATTATTGCGCTTTGTGAAAGACACTGTATAGGAATCATCTTGAGTTGGACCGGCTAAGTTGAAAGAATAGCCTTGAATATGCTCACTTTCACTGCGCACATCCATATCCAGTTTAACACCATCTGCTACACGCCAAGGAAGCGTAAAGGTATAGCCATTTTTATAATCCTTAACCACTGTATTCATCGTAGTAGCATAGGACTTATATTGTTCTGGCAAGATAGATGCAGAGTCTTTTTGTGAGTCTACAATAGCTATTGGTGTGCTAGGTGTACCCTGCAAACCTTCCGCCATAATAGAGGTCGTGCCCATAGCCATTACAGCTAATGTAGCGGCAATAAAACGTAACTTCATAAGACCTCCTATAACATATTCTCCAAGAACGCTTTCGTTCTATCGTTCTGTGGATTATTGAAAATTTGCTCTGGTGTGCCTTCCTCTTGGATGACACCGTCGGCCATGAAGATGACACGGTCAGATACTTCACGAGCAAAGTTCATTTCATGAGTTACGATAATCATCGTCATGTGATCATCGGCCAATTGTTTAATAGTCTTTAGAACCTCACCTGTTAACTCTGGGTCAAGAGCAGATGTGGGTTCATCAAAGAGCATAATTTCTGGATTCATCGCCAATGCACGAGCGATAGCCACACGTTGTTGTTGGCCCCCAGATAAACGGGATGGATACATATCGCGCTTTTCCCATAGGCCAACTTTATTAAGTAATCGCTCTGCAATCGGTAAAATCTCATCATCTTTCATGCCTTTTACCATACGCGGTGCGATCATAATATTATCGAGCACTGTCATATGAGGGAATAAATTGAAAGATTGGAACACCATGCCCATGCGTAATAGCAAGTCATGTTGTGTTTCTTGGCTTGCATAGTTTACAGTGCCATTAGCATCAGTACTAGCAAGAACAGTGCCATCTACAGTAATAGAACCACCGTCGATAGTCTCTAATTGACCTAAACAGCGCAAGAATGTAGATTTACCAGACCCAGAAGGACCGATAATAGAAACGATTTCCCCTCTATTCATTTTGAGCGATACATCGCGCAATACAGTTTGATTGTTAAAGCGTTTTTCAATACGCTCCATATTTACAAATGTCATAAGTACCTCTTACATCGTCGTATAAATAAATAGCTGTAATTTCAAACGGGCTATAGCCCTTTAAAACAACTAAGTCCATATCTACGACACACTACTACAGAATAGATTAATCTTCATATACAGCAAATCTTCTTTCTAAGTAGTTGAAGATATTTGTCAAAATAAAGGTAAAGATCAAGTAGAACAAAGCTGCCACCAAGAAAGCAGAGATATCAAAGTCACGTTGTACGATAGATTTTGTAATACGCAAGATATCATTCATAGCCAATACGTATACAAGAGACGTATCTTTCAACAAGTTAATTGTTTCGTTCGCAAGCGGAGGCAATACGCGTTTAAACATTTGTGGCAAGATGATTTTACGCATTGTTTGAGCATAAGTAAAACCAAGAACCTTTGCCCCTTCGTACTGACCACGAGAAATGGATTGAATACCACCACGGAAAATTTCACATAAATACGCTGCGTAGTTCAACACGAATGTAAGTACTGCAGCTGTAGCATCATCCATTTGGACTGCTCCATCTGTAATGATAGGCAATGCATAATATACGAATAAAATTTGTAACATTAATGGTGTGCCGCGCATCAAATATACGAAGGCTTCAACAATTTTGTCGAGCACTGTAAATTTTGATAGACGTACCAAAGCAAGTAAGATACCGCCAGGGATGGATAAAATCCATACAATACAGAATAGCGATACGGTTACCTTTAAACCATCAGCGATGGTTGGGATAATCTGCAATAAATAATCTAACATGGAATACTCCTTCAAAACACGACTAGAGAAGAGGCATCTGGCCTCTTCTCTAGTGTACATTTCGTTCTTTAATTATCTGTTGTACATACTGACCATAGTACTATTAGTATATCACGAATTGTACTATTTAGCATCGCTCTTATCTAGGTCTGCGCTAGAGCCCAACCATTTTTCAACGATTTTATCAGCAGTACCATCTTTTTTCATGTCCGCTAAGATACCATTGATTTTATCACGTAATGCAGTGTCATCTTTACGGAAACCAACAGCGAAGTTGTCAACACCGTAATCAGTACCGTCTACGATTTTGTATTTACCAGGTTCTTTTGTCATGAGGTAACGAGCGATAACACCATCGGCGATAACTGCATCAACACGACCAATACCAAGATCCATGAAAGCACTTACGAAGTCAGCATAAGATTTTGTTTCTTTCACAGTTTTACCGCTTGGATCATTTTGTAATGCAGATTCACCAGTACTAGCTTGTTGAACACCTACTACTTTACCTGCTAAATCAGCTTTGGATTTGATGGAGTCATCATCATTACGAACAACGATGTATTGTTTATCCTTCATGTATGGATTGGAGAACAAAATATTTTTCTCACGTTCAGGAGATACTGTTAAGCCATTCCATAAAGCGTCGATTTTTTTAGATTTCAATTCCGCTTCTTTACTGGACCAGTCGATAGCTTTGAACTCTACCTCCATACCAGCGCGTTTAGCTGCTTCTTTAGCCATATCGATATCTAAACCTACGATTTCGCCTTTATCATCTTTAAAGCCCATTGGAGGGAAGCTATCATCTAAGCCGATAACGATTTTTTTAGGTAATTCTGTATTAGCAGTTTTAGTATCGCTACCACAACCCGTTACAAATACCATCATAGATACTGCTGCAAGGCCAACGGCCATCATTTTTTTCCAATTCATAACTATCCTCCACGGTGTGTTACACCTTTAACTACTTGCTATTATATGCTGTACAGAACTCACCTCTGCACCCGATGATTGTATTATACTTTAGTTCGTTAAAGTTGTAAATAGCTAATTTGATGAATTTTTGGATTTTCTTAATTTCTTAATATTACATATCATCTGTTGTAAGGATAAAGCATTTGTATAACCTATATTTTAAAGATTTGAATGCTTATTAATAGCTTCAATCATGGCCATTTTATCTTTATACCCTACCTGCGCGAGGTCTAAGGGTATGACATAAATACCACCATGACCATTCATAGCCTGCAATTCACGCCAACCTTCGGTAAACCCAATAATATGCTCGTAATCTACAAAGACAAAATATTCATCCCCATGAAAAAGACTGTGAAAGTATTCTATAAAAGAAAAAGGCCTACGTTTCAACACGAGGCCCTTTTCACAGATAAAAGCTTGACTTTCACCTAATCTATGAAGGGTCCACAATATAAGGAGTAACAACAGATAATACAATATACGCTCAGCCCAATCGGACGGCAAATATTTCACAATTAACACGCACACCAATAGACCGACGATGCGTCCAGTCCACTGGATTCCACGATGTATTTCTAAGCTCTGTTGTACGGCACCTGATGAAAAGCGTTCCATTGCCTCTTGTTTCGTCATGGCTTACCTCACAAATTGAAAGTCTACTATATGATTTTATTTACGGCACAAGCCCATAGCTTGCTCAACTTTACGGTACATTTGACTTGCTTTAGCATGAGCCTTAGCAGCACCTTCATCGAGAATTACATCGAGTTCAGGGCTTGCAATCAATTCATTGTAGCGTTGTTGGATTGGCTCAAGAGTTGCCACTAATAGGTCTGCAATATCGGATTTAAATACGCCATAACCTTTACCTGCATACATTTCTTCGATAGCTTCATAGCTGTCTTTTGTGATAGCACGGTAAATGCCCATCAAGTTAGAAATGCCCGGTTTGTTTTCTTTATCGTAACGCACTGCATTATCAGAGTCAGTTTGAGCGCGTTTCAATTTTTTCACAATCAAATCTGGTGCATCCAAAAGGCGAATAGTAGCATTTTGGTTATCATCAGATTTACTCATTTTCTTAGCAGGCTCTTGTAAGCTCATAACGCGAGCACCACCTTCGCCTACCTTGATATCAGGTACTACGAAAGTTTCACCAAATCTACGGTTAAAACGCTCTGCCAAATTACGAGTCAATTCAAGATGTTGCTTTTGGTCTTCACCTACAGGAACATAGTTTGTACCATATAACAAGATATCTGCCGCCATCAATGGTGGGTACGTAAGCAATGCTGTAGGAATAGAGTCACCTTGCTTTTGAGACTTATCTTTGTACTGCGTCATACGCTCTAATTCGCCAACATAGCTGATAGATTGCATAACCCAACCGAGTTTAACGTGCTCAGGTACTTCGGATTGTACGAACAATGTTACCTTTTTAGGATCCAGGCCAACCGCTAGGTACAACGCAGCCAAATTACGAGTATTTTGGAATAACTCTTTTGGATCTTGCGGTACAGTGATTGCATGTTGGTTAACGATACAATAATAACATTCGTCAGTATCTTGATAGTCTAAGAAATTACGTAAAGCCCCCAAATAGTTACCAAGTGTTAACTCACCACTTGGTTGGATGCCGGAAAATATAACTGCCATAATAGTCTCCCTATATTGAAATAAACCAACAGTGCCGAAGCACTGTTGGTTATATATATTATTCTACGGTTACAGATTTAGCTAAGTTACGTGGTTTATCTACATCTGCGCCGCGTGTAATCGCTGCATAGTATGCTAATAATTGCAATGGTACAACAGCGAGAATTGGAGCGATGAATTTATTCGCACGAGGAACATAGATTGTATGGTCTACGTGTTTAGATAATTCTTCGTCACCTTTCATGCCGATACCGATTACAACCGCTTCACGAGCTTTTACTTCGCGGATGTTGCTGATCATCTTATCGTACACATCCTCTTGTGTAGCCAATGCGATAACAGGTACGCCTTCTTCAATAAGAGCTAATGTACCATGTTTCAATTCGCCACCAGCATATGCTTCAGCATGGATGTAAGAAATTTCTTTCAATTTCAAAGCACCTTCCATCGCTACTGCATAGTCGATAGCACGGCCCAAGAAGAACGCATCAGATTTGAAGCCATAATGTTTAGCAAAGGCTTTCATATCTTCGTCTACTTCAAAGATTTCATGAATCAATGTAGGCAAGTTTTTAACGCCGCTAAGGATTTCTTCACCTAAAGCTGGATTCATTTTGCCATTTAATTGACCAAGGTATACAGCAAATAACAAGCCAGCTACTAATTGAGTAGTGTACGCTTTTGTGGACGCTACAGAGATTTCAGGGCCTGCCCATGTGTACACAGTGTTATCTGCTTCACGGGAGATACTGGAACCTACTACGTTTGTAATCGCTAAGGATTTAGCGCCAAGGCGTTTAGCCTCTTTCAAAGCAGCCAATGTATCAGATGTTTCACCAGATTGGCTGATAACGATACACAATGTTTTGTCATCAGTCAATGGATTGCTGTAACGGTACTCGGATGCGATTTCCACACTTACAGGAATGCGCGCCAAGTTTTCAATATATTGTTTTGTTACAAGACCAGCATGGTATGCTGTACCACATGCAACGATGAGGATTTTGTTGAAAGCTGCTACATCTTCAGCAGTCCAATTCAACTCATCAAAGATAGCTGTTTTACCATCTTCAGAGATATGTGTACCGAAAGTATCGCGTACAGCTTTAGGTTGGTCATGAATTTCTTTCAACATAAAGTGTTCATAACCGCCTTTTTCTGCTGCTTCCGCATTCCAGTTAACATGGAATACTTCTTTATCAACAGGGTTGCCTTCACGGTCAAATACAGATACATTATCACGAGTTACAATAGCTAATTCACCATCGCTCAAAATGTATGTATCGCGTGTGTAGTTAATGATAGCTGGAATATCGGATGCTACAAAGTTTTCGCCTTTGCCAAGACCGATAACCAATGGGTTTTCTTTTTTAGTACAAATGATTTTGTCTGGCTCATCAGCGCAGATGATTTCAAGAGCATACGCACCATCAACACGAGCTAGCATGCGACGTACTGTGCCTACGAAATCGCCATCATACATATCTTCTAATAAATGAGCTACTACTTCTGTATCAGTTTCAGATTTGAAATGGTACCCTTTTTCAATGAGCTCTTCTTTTAAAGGCATGTAATTTTCAATAATACCGTTGTGTACAACAGCAAATTTACCATCTTCAGATGCATGAGGATGGGCGTTCATATCAGATGGGCGACCATGAGTAGCCCAACGAGTATGACCAATACCTATAGTCCCTTCATTAGGATCTGCTTTTACAATCGCCTCAAGATTAGCAAGGCGGCCAACCTTCTTTTGAATTTTAATCACATTTTCAGGGCCGATAACAGCAATACCTGCAGAGTCATAACCACGGTATTCTAATTTCGCCATACCGTCCAACAAGAAATCAGATGCTTGATTAAAGCCAATGTATCCTACGATACCGCACATAAGTATATCCTCCTATAACTGGGGGTATTTCTAGCCCCAGCCAACAACTAAGGCTAACAAATTACTATTCTAACTTAACAATCTAAGTTAATGTTCAAATTATGTATCAAATAGTATTTGAATACAATTCATTCAGATACACTTTGTCCCCATCGTTACCGATGGGCTTTTTAGTATCTGTTACGACATGAATATGCCGGAAGAGCATCCGCTGATGATTCGATTACTCTTCACCTCGTCTACCCTAACGACTGCCTTCGTGGGTACTTGCGCTATTCGCCTTTACGAATTAGGGAACTCCTTTCTATAAGATACGGCAGATCTTAATAGTATACATCATATACCAATCTATATTATACGTGATAAGTAATGGTGAAAGCAAGATATCCTCATCGACATATCTAAACATCACGGTTAATATTTGTTTATAAATCCCATGTATCATTCATACTATTTTCACAGATAATTACTATACTTCTTACAATCTTAATTTTACACAATTCGATTTTATCGCGCAATAAATATTTGGAGGTTATTATATATGACACATTCACGTAATTATAAAACTTTAAGACGTTTCATCGTTCCAGCTTTAGCGGGCGGCGCCCTCGCAGCACTCGCATTCGCCCCTACCTTTGGTGCAGAACCAGTACAGTCTAATGTTCCACCACAAAGCATAGCTGCCCCTAAGGCTGATGCACCTAACGCTAATATGCCTAAAAATGATGTACCTAGACCAGATGATGTAAAGACAGGAGAAATTAACGAACCAACGCCTCATAAGGAAACTGATTCTAGTACTTTCACAGGCACATCTGTTATTAGTGAAAATAAAACATTAGAACACCAACGGTTCGACAATACTACAAGCGATCAAAATGCTTTCATCGGAAAAAACAAAGCCACTATCACCATCGATAGCAGCGTATTTGATAAACAGGGTAACACCACAAATGATGACAACAGTAATTTCCGCGGACAAAATGCAGTAGTGCTCGGCATCGAAGGCAGTCAAACTAGCATTAAAAATAGTAATATCACATCTAATAGCATTGGCTCTAATGCAGTATTTGCCACCGGCGAAGGATCTGTTATCAACGTAGAGAATACTAATATTCACACAAAAGGTGATTCCTCTCGCGGCTTAGATGCAACCTATAAAGGCACTGTAAACGGCAAAAATTTAACCATTACTACTGAAGGGGCTCACTCTGCTACACTCGCTACAGACCGTGGCGAAGGCACTATTACTGCGGAGGCAGCTAAGCTTACAACCTCTGGTGCGGGTAGCCCTGTTATCTACTCCACCGGCAATATTACAGCAAACAGTATCAACGGCGTAGCTAACAAGAGTGAAATAGGCGTCGTAGAAGGTAAAAACTCCATTACCCTTACGAACTCTAATGTTACAGGCTACCACGATAATGGCTTCATGCTATACCAAAGTTTCTCCGGTGATGCTGAAAGCGGTATTGCTCGTTTAAAAGCAGAAAATAACACACTTACAACTCATGGTACAGGCGCTTTCATCTATGTAAACAACACCACAGCCGAAGTAGACCTTACAGGCAACGCAATTGTAATGCCAAATACTACCACACTCGTGAAAGCCGCAGCAGACTCCCGCTGGGGTAAAGATGGTGAAAACGGTGGTCACCTCACACTTCGCGCATCCAACCAAGAACTTAACGGTAACATCGTAGCCGACTCCATCAGCACTGTCGCACTAGACATGACTAATGGATCCAGCCTCGTAGGCGCTGTAAACACAGACAACACAGCTAAAGAAATTACAATGAAACTCAGCAAAGACTCTACCTGGACACTCACAGGCAACAGCTATGTAAAATCCTTAACTAACGAAGACACAACAGGCAGTAACATTCACTTGAATGGATACAAACTCGTTGTAGCTGATAAATAATGACAAAAGCACTACTCTGAATGATTACAATTCAAAGTAGTGCTTTTTTTCAGTTCATTTCACGCTATATGGCTATAATGACATAAATTACGTCCTATATACGTACCTATAGTAACAGTAACACCATTCTTAACCATATATGATATAAATTGCATCATCTCGTCTATCCTCCTCCCCATATGCGAAATAACTCTTAATGAGTAGAAATGGTATAATGCAGAAATATTTGCGCCATAGTGACGGTTCCATTCGGTAACCATCCTAAATAAATATAAAATAAATACCCTCCTATATATGTTCCTGCAGCGACTTTACGTAGGACGGAGCAAAGGGACATATATAGGAGGGTATACTTTTAATATGAAATTGTAGAATGGAACCAAACGGAATAGTATCAAACTACTCATTAAGAGTTATTCAGCTAACCCTTGTTCTCTACCGATAATATCGGCGATTTCTTGGCATAGTGCTTGTAGTGCTTCTTGGTTAGGTCCTTCTGCCATTACGCGAATGAGTGGTTCTGTACCGGATGCACGAACTAGAACGCGACCTTCTACACCAAGTTCACCTTCCGCTGTTACGATGGCAGCTTTAATAATATCATTGTCTTCCCAACCTGTTTTTGTAGCAACACGAACGTTAATAAGAACTTGAGGATATTTAGTCATAATACCAGCCAATTCAGAAAGTGGTTGGTTTTTCTCTTTCATAAGAGCCGCTACTTGTACAGCTGTCAACATACCGTCACCAGTTGTATTGTAATCCAAGAAGATTACATGACCAGATTGCTCACCGCCAACGGAGAGATTATGTTCACGCATATACTCTAATACATAACGGTCACCAACAGCAGTAGCAAATGTTTTCATGCCTAATTCTTGAGCGGCTTTATGGAAGCCAATATTACTCATAACAGTACCAACTACAGTATCATCTTTAAGTTTGCCCTCTTCTTTCAATTTAAGAGCGCATAACAACATGATTTGGTCACCATCGAGGACTTGACCTTTTTCGTCAACCAATAAGCAACGGTCCGCATCGCCATCATTAGCGATACCAAGGTCTGCATTATGTTGTTGTACAGCTACTTGTAAGCCTTCGATGTGCGTAGAACCACAGTGATGGTTGATGTTTAAGCCATCTGGATTTACGTTAATATTGATAACTTTAGCGCCAAGGCCCGCTAAAATTTCAGGGCCTACACTAGAAGCAGCACCATTAGCACCATCATAAACGATTGTCATGCCTTCCAAGGATGTATCGATTGTATGACGTACAAAGTGAGCATAGAAATGAGCTAAGTTACTGTTGTGCTCTATTTTTCCGATGCCGTCACCTGTAGGGCGTGGCAATTCATTATCCGCACTTTGACGAACATACTCTTCCAATTGATCTTCTACTTCATCTGGCAATTTATAACCATTACCATCGAAGAATTTAATGCCATTATCTGGATATGGATTATGAGATGCAGAAATAACTGCGCCCGCATCAAAACCTTGTTGACGTACTAGGTAAGCTACTGCTGGAGTTGGTACAACGCCTGCAATGACTACATTACCACCTACAGAGCAAATGCCTGCTGCCAATGCACTTTCAAGCATAGAACCAGAAATACGCGTATCGCGACCGATTAAGAACGTAGGATGTTCCTTTTCCTTACCAAAATGCGTAGCCGCTGCACGACCTAAATGATAGGCTAATTCAGGTGTTAAAAATTCATTAACAACACCACGTACACCATCTGTGCCAAATAAACGAGCCATAATTATCCTCCTCTAGGGATTTGTGTATATCACAAGTCCTCATATATTCACTGTTGTGTATTATATCACATTATATACACCACACATATAGATACTATACAGATACAACTATATTACGGTATCAATATGAACCTATACTGTAGTTCACTTCACAATATATTACCAACTAGTTTGGTTTTGCGTATTTAGCCATACATAAAATGGCCGTTTCTGCCCCATCAAGAGCTGCGCTCATGATACCGCCAGCGTAGCCAGCACCCTCGCCCATCGGGTAGAAGCCACCTACAGTTGGAGAAACGCGATCTTCGTTGCGCCCCATGCGAAGTGGTGCAGAGGTACGGGTTTCAACGCCTGTCATACATACGGCAGGATCATCGAATCCACGAATGCGACGGCCCCAATACGGCAATGCCCGTTCTAATACGGTTGTAACGAATGGCGGTAAGCAATCATGTAAATCGCAGTTCACTACACCCGGTTCATAGCTATAGGTGCTATCTTGTACGCTAGGTGCCGGTGAAAGTCCCAAAAATTGACCTACTGTTTGCGCTGGTGCATGGAAGTTAGAACCGCCCAACTCATACGCCTTGCGTTCCCATTCCCGTTGGAAAGCTACCCCATCAAGTGGATGCGTACCAAAGTCATCGGGACCTACATTAACTACGATAGCACTGTTCGCAACACCGCTATCACGAGCATACAAACTCATGCCATTTACAACAACACCACCATTTTCGGACGCAGACGCTACAACTTGACCACCTGGGCACATACAGAAGCTATACGCTGTACGACCTGTTTCTTTATCGTGGTACACAAGAGAATATTCCGCTGCACCAAGGCCCAAGCTAGATGGCTCTACACCATATTGGGACTCATCGATCAAAGCTTGAGCATGTTCGATACGAACACCAATAGCAAATGGTTTTGCTGTCATTTCTACATTTCGTTTATGTAGCATTTCATACGTATCACGTGCACTATGTCCTACACCAGATAAAACAACGGTAGTATCAATGCGCTCACTACCATTAACTTCAACACCTACGATGCGGTCGTTTTCGATAAATACATCTGTAATCTTTGCACCGAAGCGAACTTCACCGCCCCATTCAATGATGCGCTCACGCATAGCTTTTACCATGGTACGCAATTTATCAGTACCTACGTGAGGTTTATGTTTATATAAAATTTCTTCAGGTGCACCAAATTCAACAAAGTATTTGGAAATTTCGTGCAATCTAGGATGGGTAACTCGAGTCGTCAATTTGCCATCAGAGAAGGTGCCTGCACCGCCCTCACCGAATTGTACGTTGGACTCAGGTTTAAAGACGCCCTCTTTCCAGAACGTTTCTACGTCTTCGCTACGCGTATCTACATCTTGACCGCGCTCAAAGACGATAGGACGATAGCCTTCACGGGCAAGGTAGAATGCGGCTAACATACCTGCGGGACCAAAGCCCATAACTACGGGACGATGTGCTAAAGGCACATTCCCATAAACGATAGGCTCTGGATCTTCTGCTGTAAATACAGATACATCCTTTTGTTTGCCTAGTTTTTTCATGATTTGAGCTTCATTATGAACCTCAACAAACAAAGTATATACAAAGACAATATTTGGTTTTTTACGAGCGTCTACGGCACGTCGTACAACGTGAATCGTTTCAATAGCGCCTCGCAATTGGGGATATTTCTTTTCTACAATATCCTTTATATCCGACTTGACCGTAACAGCCACGCGGAGGTTTATTATTCTAATCATATCTTTCCTTATTGAAACTATCCTTTTAGGTTAGCAAATTTCTTTATTATTTGACCTAAATCCTTCAAATTTAACCTACTAGAAATTGGTCATACAATATTATTATACAATATTACTGTAAAAGCTAATACATAATAAACAGAGTATCCCAACAAAGCATTAAAATAGACCCTAATAGAGTTTTATCGTATCCTCTATTAGGGTCTTATTTTTAATTTAGGTCTATAGTAATAACTATTTTGGAAATCACCATTACATCTTTAATTTCATGAACTACGTAGTTTTCTTTTGTATATCCACCTTAACATGTACTGTAGTAACATTACCATTGACACCACTCGGTAATACTAAGTTGTAATTACCTTGGATTCCCTTAGTCGCACCAGTAAGATCAATTGGCTCTGTTTGAATTTCTGAAACAGAGTCAATCATTTCTTCACGGCCAGTTACAGTCAATTGGGTCGGTGTAACGGATATGGACTTAACCTCATACCCATCAGCTACCGTTCCCACAGTTGGTACTGTAATAGGAACCGCTTTATCTTTACGCAATAAATTTAATTCATATTGTGCCTGACCTTTAATCGGATTGATATGTACATCTAATACATTACCAGATACATCCCAAGCTTCTAATGTACTAACAGCACTGAAGTTCTTAGTTTGACCAGCAATATTAACCTTCATAACAACCTTATTTACAGCGTTAACAAGCTGTTTACGCCCAGATACAGTTACCTCTTTCGGTACAATAGTATATGACTTGAGCGCAACATCATCTGAGAACTTACCAATTGGAACAATTTCAACTGGTATCTTTCGTTCTGCATATTCGTCTACATTAATTGTTATAGTATCAGGCTTAACCTCAACAAGGCTCATCCCCGCTGGAGGGGTAAATCCAATGGTTACATTATTTTGACCTGGTTTTACACCAGATGCATCAATATATGCACGAAGATTATCTGCCTTTATAGACATAATCGTATCGCGAGGGCCCGAAAGGACAATGCGTGCTACATCAGGTGCATCTTCTATAATATAATGGGAATCAAGATTTTGGACTTGAACAGGTACTGTATAGGTTACCTCCATCACAGGGTTCTGATCTCGCATGATAAAGAACCACATGACGATAGCTGCTAGCAATGATAACAACTTAGCTGGCCAATTGCGTTTCAAATGTATCATCATTTTTTTGCCCCCCATTTCCACATACCAGTAATGGTTTGACGAGGGCGTTCCATAAATGTACGCAACGCTTCTTTAATTTGATCTTCCGGTAAATGGCGATAGATATGACCGCCATAGGTGTAGGAAATTGTCCCCGTTTCCTCACTGACCACAACAACGACAGCATCAGTTTGTTCAGACAAACCGATGGCTGCACGGTGACGTGTACCAAGTTCAGTACTCAATGTACGATCCTCAGTTAGTGGCAACAAACACCCTGCTGCACGAATACGTCCATCGCGGATAATCAGCGCCCCATCATGAAGTGGTGTACTAGGAACGAAAATATTTTTAATTAGTTCACGGCTCAACACAGCATCAATTAAAATGCCTGTATCAACAAAGTCATTGAGGCCCACTTCACGTTCAAAAACGATAAGTGCCCCAGTATGCTCACGAGACATAACGCGAGCCGCCGCCATCACTTCATTGATAGCCATATCCATTTCCTCTTCGTTGACATTCTGTGCCTTACTGAAAATTCGACCACGGCCCAATTGTTCTAAAGCACGGCGCAATTCCGGTTGGAATACTACAGGCAATGCGAAGAGAAGAACAGTCATACTTTGTTGCAAAATCCAATTGATAACATATAGATTTAACAAATGACTCAATAAATTTAGAATTGCTAACATAACGAGACCTTTCAAAAGAGAAACGGCCCGTGTATCTTTAAGCAATTTATATAAGTAATAAATACCTACAGCAACGATTAAGATATCAGCGATATCAAGAAGCCTAAAGGTATGTATAAGTGCGTCAATATGCATAAAAATAGCTCCTTATACAAAATAATAAGGTACAACCAACTACTTGGCTGTACCTTATATTTTAACTCATTTTAGAAGCACTGTAAATTTATAAACAATTATAAGCTATGATTTTTCTATAGTTATAGACTTAAATATTTTGTGTTTCAATCCACACATCCATCTGTCCGCCACACACCATACCTTCTTTTACAGCTACATCGTCATCTAAAAGAACTTCGATACGACGATGTGCTTCTTTTTTATTCAAGGAATCAACAGCACTTAGGCGAATTTCATTTTCAGCACGACCACCACCGATAGTACCAAAGATAGATCCATCTGGGAATACTACCATAGATGTACCAGCCTTACGCGGTGTAGAACCACGGGTAAATAAAATAGTAGCTACAGCTAGTGTTTCATTTTTACGAGCACTTAAATATTCAATAAACTCACGATTCATGGCTCACTCTACCTTTCCGCAATGAGCCGCCTTTTTTACCACGCACCACTGCCAAATATTCACTAACGATAGATAATGCAATCTCCTCAGGGGTTTGTGCACCTAAGTCTAGACCAATTGGTGCATATACCATATCTAATTCTTCTTGTGTCCAACCTTGTTCACGCAATACTTCAAATGCATAATGAATACGCTTTTGACTGCCCATAACACCCATATAAGTTGGCAAATAATCGCGCAATTGTTCTAAGCATACATTATCATACTCATGAGCACGAGTAACAATGATAAACCCATTATATTCATCAAGAGGTAGATCATTTTTAAAGTTTTCTAATGGTAAGCATTTACGAGTTACACGTTCATCAAAGAATTCAGGAACTACATATTCTGGGCGGTCATCTACAACGGTTACACGACACCCGATAAATAATAATAAATCCGTAATAGCACGGCTCACATGACCAGCACCCAATACGAGAACAGATGGATCGTTTTCTACAGGTTGTACGAAACATTCCACTTCGCCTACCATACATAAAGAATTAAGCTTTGCTTTATCTACCATAAATCCTTCGATTGGTGTACCATACAAAACACTACCATCTTCAGCATAAATTGTCTTATCCCCTTGACGAGGGCCAGACAATACAGTAACCATCAGCGTAGTTTCTGTAAGCTGAAGACGGTCTTTCATCACATCATAGATCGTTTCCATCTTGATTCCTTTCATAATCCCATGCAGTAACAGCTTCTAAAACACCGCCACCAACGGCAAGGGATTTATCTGAAATACTATAACAATGAGCTTCTTCACAACGAGCATCTACATCGGCCAATTTAAAATGGTCGGATACGATGAGTCCGCTCTTAAGAATACCTCTAAGAATACCTGTAATTTTTGCCCGCACTGGCTCTTTATCTACATAACCAATGACTTCATTAGCTTGTACAGAATCGCCAATATGGCGCTTAGCTGTAAACAGACCAGCCTTTGGTGAGTGAATAACACGTTCATGAGTATAACCACCTACATTACCGGGAATCCCCGTATTAGGCTGCGCTGGACCATCATAGATGCAACGACCTAAGTAATGACCGCGCATGGTTTCAATAACAACATCTACATCATGCCCTGCAGTAAATCCAGGCCCCACACCAATGACAAGATCTGCATCATCACGTTTGGTACCAAGATTCTTTTTACTTAAAATAGCATCTACAACAATAGCTGGCTTCAATGTATCAAGTAGCTCTTCATACGAACTAGTCACAACGGGAATAACACCTTGTGCCAACGTATCTGCTACTTCACTGAGGGCTACATGACGTGCTACAAAGCGTTCCAAAATCATTTCTCCACGATGTACAGCATTGCCATAACATACTTCACGGCGAATCATGGTAGGAATGGCGATTTCGTTAATCACCACAGGATAGCCTGCACGTTTCAATCTATATACAGCGCCAGAAGCGATGTCTCCGCCTCCGCGCATAAGGACTAATGGTTTCATAATGCCTCACTTTCACGTTGTTTCAAACGCTCAAAATCATCGGGTGTGTCAATATCATATCCAACATCGTCACGAATCCACAATTTGATAACATAGTCTTTACCACTACCGCGAATGATAGTTTTGCCACCTTGATCCCCTTGGATATGTTGCAATGATTCAAACCAATGTGAACCAAATAGAACAGGATTTCCCGACTGATAATTCGCCCCATAATGCGGGACGACGATAGTTTTCGAATGAAAGTTATCACTAAATGCACTAATAACCTGATGTACAACATTCCCAGTCAATAGTGGTTGATCCCCTACAGAACAAAGAATGCCGTCTAGCGGTATCGGTGAGTTTTCTACCAAATGACGCACTCCTATCGCTATGGACAGGCCTTGTCCACGATTAGGATGTTCATTCTGAACCACTTCAAACCCATAGCTCGTAACTATAGGTTCTAATCTTTCATGATCATCACCAGTAACCGCTACAAAAGGTAGTTTACAGGATTCAGTAAGTTCTACCGAATCATTCCATCCACAATGAAGAGCCCCACAGACCGCATCTAAAACAGTTTTACCACGCCAAGGCAAAAGTTGCTTATTACATCCCATGCGCTTGGATTGACCTCCTACGAGAAGGACAATGCCAATATGCAAAGGACGACGGTCTATGGGGTCTCTCATGGGACTGAAAGCGGTATTAGATTTTGCTTTCACATAAGTCATGAGTACCTACCGACATTGAATAATGCGACGGATTTCACAACTTGCTTTGTATCCATCAGCTAAGATGATATCGGAAATGTCGCTATCTACAATATGATCAATAAAATCATCAATGATACGATGTTGCACCGTTTCATAACCAGTACAGAACAGAATTTTTTTACCTTTACTGTATTGGAATAAACCTTGTTTATGGAGCACAAGATCAGCCAACATGCGTGGCGTTACAATGGCACCCATATCGCGTTTCACAATATCTTGAACGAGCTCGATGTTATGCACGTGCTCATCATCAAGCGGCGCTCCTAACATTTGTAAATTCACAAGACCAATCGTAGTCTTTGTGAGAGATGGGATGACTGGCTCAGTCGTCTTAGGCGCCTTAAGCCATTTTTCCTTTGCCCCATCTGCTTCCACTACAATTTGCCAGTTCGGATGCAATTTTGCTAAACCATCGATAAGATCACAATCTAAGGAGTCCACTTTTGTTCCTGTAATGCCAGAGAACCACGCACCACAATATCCACGCAAAATACGATCAGTACAATATTCATCAGCTTCATTAATATTTCGAGTATAAATCGGTTCATAATGAGCCACTTGAGATTCATAGAGTCGAGTCGTAGTTGTAACTACGATGGGCTGACCTTTCAGCCTTCCATATTCTACTAATTTTGAAAGCACAGTCGTTTTACCGCCTGCCCCAACAAGGGCCACGATTCCCGGCTGAATCAATCGATTCCAATAGGATGTTTGTGATGTCATAAAACCAGGCCTCCTTAGAAAGGAAAAGTAAATAGAAATCTCTATACTTTATATTTCTCGTCCATAGCCACAAATACCTTCTCAGGTGTCATAGGTAATGTACGAACGTCCGCACCAACTGCATTTTTAATAGCATGCTGAATAGCTGGACTAGCCGTATTAATAACAACTTCACCAATAGATTTGGCACCAAATCCGCCTGTCGGCTCATAAGACTCTACAAAGTCTACATGTAACTCGCCAATATCTTGACGGGTTGGAATTTTATAAGTCATAAGGTTATTAGTCTCTAAGCGACCATTATTAGAATAGCGTATATCTTCATACAACGCCATGCCGATAGCTTGTACTACGCCACCTTCAACTTGAACACGAGCCAATTTAGGATTAATAACAGTACCGCAATCGATGCAGGAATATGTATGAAGCGGAATAACCTTGCCAGTTTGTTTGTCTACTTTTACCTCTGCAATAGTTGCCATGAATGGAGGTGGAGACGTATGACTGCCCCATGTAGCGAAACCAGACAATTGTTCTGCATTAACGCCTACTAATAATTTTGGAGCTAATTGATGGATATCCATAGTTTGAGAACCATCTTTTGTGGTAGCTACAACGCCATCAAAGTCGATATTTTCTATATCCGTATCGAAGAATTGAGCGAACTTAGCAATAATCTTAGTGCGTAATTCTTCAGCAGCCATTTTCGCCGCCGTACCAGTTACGTATGTTGTACTAGATGCATAGGAACCTGGATCAAATGGTACGATGTCTGTATCAGATTCAACAACAGTCATGTATTCCATAGGACAGCCAATGATTTCACAAGCCATTTGAGTCAATACAGTATTAGCACCCATGCCCATATCGGAAGAGCCAGTATACAATGTGTAGTTACCATCATCACCAAGACGAATTTCTACAGATGCTACGTCAATGTTAGCAACACCAGAACCTTGTAACGCTAATGCCATGCCAAGGCCGCCGCGATAACGTTCGTCAATATCCCAAGAATGAGGGCGCTCATCCCAACGAGCCATTTCTTTTACGCGGTTTACTGTATCTTGGAATAGACCAGAGTCAAGGTATTCATCTGGAGCGTATACCAAGCTTTGTTCACCTTGAGCAATCAAGTTCTTTTGACGCAATTCAGCAGGGTCAACGCCCATTTTATCCGCCAAATTATTAACAGCACACTCTAATGGCCATAGCGCTTCTGTAGCACCATAACCACGGAATGCACCGCCTGGTGTATGGTTCATGTATACGCCTTCTGTACCGTAGTGGATAGCTGTCGCTTTATTGTATAAAGGAATGGACTTATGCTCACCAGCTGTAGTAGTAGTGAAACAGTGAGTTGCATGAGCACCTGCATCAGTAATGGAGTCCATATCAATTACTTTGATAATTCCATCTTTTGTAGCACCTACACGGATTTTCCATTCACGAGCATGACGTGTAGTGGAGCAAGTCTGTGCTTCAGTACGATCGTATAAGAGGTAGCAAGGTTTCTTCAATGTCCACGCCACAAAAGCTGTCATAATTTCTGTGCAAGCCGTTTGTTTAGAACCGAAACCACCGCCGATACGAGGTTTGATTACGCGAACCTTTGTAGCTGGAATTCCTAATGCACGCGCAATATGACGGCGTACATGGAATACGATTTGTGTGGAAGATACGATAACTACGCGGCCCAATGCATCAACGTAACCATAACTTTGGAATGGTTCCATTGCTGTTTGGCGTGTAGCCTGGTCAAAGTAAGTGCCATCTACTATATAATCACATTTTGCAAGTTCAGCTTCAATATCGCCTACTCGTTTATGATAAGATACGCAAATATTGCGTTTATAATCTTGACCTACAGGGATATTATTATGAATATCATCTTCAGGATGGACTACTGTTTCATGGTCGATAGCCGTATGCATATCGAGTACAGGTTTTTGTACTTCGTATTCAACCTTGATAAGAGGCATCGCTTTAAGTGCTGTAGCTTCATCTTTTGCAACAACAAGAGCCACTTCATCGCCTACATAGCGAACTACAGGGTCTAAGATAAGCGCATCATAAGCAGATGGCTCTGGATAGGTTTGACCAGCCAATGTAAAACGAGTATTAGGCACATCTTCATGTGTAAAGATCGCTTCTACGCCAGGAATCAATTTAGCTTTAGATGTATCGATTGATTTAATGCGCGCCTGTGCATGAGGGCTACGAAGAACCTTAATAACGAGCGCATCTTTTGGAACAAAATCACCTGTATAAGATGGTTTACCCGTCAAAATACCTTTAGAGTCAACCTTGTCATAGGATTTACCAATGTGCTTATTCATTATTTTAGGCCTCCTTCTAAGAATTTACGAACCCCTCGAAGTTGTGATTCATAGCCAGTACAACGGCACAAATTACCGATGAGGTATTCACGAATCTCATCATCACTAGCCTTTGGATTTTTACGTTTTAAGTTGATAGCACTCATCATCATGCCAGTTGTACAGAAGCCACATTGGTCAGCGCCTTCGCTAGCAATACAAGCCGCTAATAATTCAGCCTCTTCTTGCAAGCCTTCTAATGTAGTGATTTTATGACCTGGCGCACGGAATGTAGGATATGCACAAGACAAGATAATTTCGTCATCTATCCATACAGTGCAAAGACCACAGTTTGTTGTGTCACAGCCACAACGTACGCTGTAGTAACCAAGATTACGCAATGTATCCAATAACATTTCATCAGTTGGCACATTAACAGTTACATTTTTATTATTAATATTAAGTACGAGTTCCATTATTGTGCCACCTCCTTAGACAAGCGTTGAACCATAGCTTTTACCATTTCCATGCGATATTCTTTGGAAGCATGAGAGTTAGATTGGTAAACTAACTCTTCAGATGCTAATTGACCTGCTTCTTTTGCTGCAGACAATCCTTTTTCTGAAAGCAGAGCACTTGCTTTTTCTGCTAATTGAGGCACGCCAGGTCTTGTACCGATGTACACTTCAACGCCTTTGTCATCACGGCGAAGAGCACCTGTCAACACTGGGAAGTCACCACGAGAGATACGAAGAGCTTCAACAGCTACAGGTACTTCTACTTTAGGGATGCGAATTTCCACGAGGATATCACGTTCTCTGTATTTCATATAATCTTGTATGGACATGCGGCCGCCTTTAAAAGTAACGATGTCTGCATGTACTGCCAATAGAGCTGGAATTATATCAGAAAAGCCGAATTTACTTGCTACAGATCCACCCATAGTAGCAGTGTTCCGGAATTGAATGCCAAGAATTTCTTTAACACCTTTAACAACAGCACCACCACAGAATTGTTGTAATGGCTCAAAACGTTCCACGTCGCCTTGCGTTGCCATAGCACCAATGACAAATTCGTTATCCTCTTCGCGAACATAGCGCAAGTCAAGACTAGCCATATCAATCACTGCAGGCCATGTGCGCCGACCTAAACGCAACCAGCAGCCACCAGCTAGCATTGGGGCAGTTTTGTTTTTTGTGGCTAATTCATAAGCCTCTTCCACCGTCTTCGGTTGTAATACTTTCATAAATGCTAACATAATCTGTCCTCTCAATGGTATACTAATACTAACAGAACTGGATGATAACCACAAAAATACAGATATCACCGAACTACAAACTCAGCAGGAATCTATAGAATTCCTCACGTTTCTTATACTTTTATTTTACCAATTATTCGCCACTAAATCTATGATGAAAGATATAAATTTACAGGAATTTTGCAAAGAATTACATATTTATGAATTTGGGATTGCCCCTTGGCCTCTACCTGAAAATGCAAAAACCATTTTGTACGAAACTAATCCCTGTCCATTTACAGCTGCAGATGTGGAGGAACGACTACTAGGAACAACTGAGTTCACACCTAAAAGTGCTATTGTCTGTCTCTTTCCATACTACGTAGAACATAACGGTCCATCCAATCTATCCCGCTATACATGGGGCACAGATTATCACCTGGTCATTAATGAATATTTAGAAAAACTTATTGAAAAATTACAAAAAATGAATCCTTCAGCTCAGTTTTCTATACATTGTGACACCTCTCCCTTGGCAGACCGTTACATGGCATACTTAGCGGGTCTTGGCTTTTATGGCAAAAACAATTGTTTTATCAGTCCTAAATGGGGATCCTACGTAGTAATAGGAACGATATTAACCACCTTAGAATTTGAGCCGAACACACCACTTGAACAATCTTGCACGGGTTGTAATCGCTGTATCACAGCATGTCTAGGGCAATGTTTAGGCAACCATGAGTTTAAATACGATACATGTAAAAGCTATTTAACTCAGAAAAAAGGCGAACTCACCGACCAAGAACAACATATTATAGCTAAAACTCCATTAGTGTTTGGCTGCGATGTATGCCAAGAGGTGTGTCCCCATAATCAAGGTATTCCCACAACACCAATTCCCGAGTTCCAAAAAATCGAACCACACATCGATATTAATGAACTAGAAATGCTTACAAACAAAGAGTTCAAAGCTAAATATGGGCACCGAGCATTCTCGTGGCGGGGGAAGAAAATATTAATGAGAAACCAAAATATTATTGAAGAAAAATAGATATTATAATTTGTATTTGAGATGTAAAATGGCTGTGACGTCTATTAAGATGTTATGGCTATTTTTATAGAATAAAAAGAGACGACCATCCGTCGTCTCTTTTTTAATCATTATTTGATTTCGTAATAATTTAACTCATCTAAGCTCTTACCAAGAGCCGGCATATAGGTTTCAAGGAACATATCTACCTCTGGCATGTTGAGTGCTTTCAGTTTAGCCAAAATGGAGTCATGTGCTTCTTTAAACTCATCGTTCCCTGCCTTGAGTTCGTTTACACATTTCATATAGGCCGAAATTGTATCTGCCGCCTTAACGATAGGCCACTCAGGATTATCCTCTGCATCTACTATGAAAGGCTTATAAACAGCTTGTAATCGTTCTGGCAAGGTAGATAACATTTTCTCTTGTGCTAATGTTTCAACTTCACCATACAGTTCACGAAGTTTTGGATCAAAATATTTAATCGGTGTTGGCATGTCGCCTGTGAAGATTTCACTCACCTCATGGTACATGGCAATAACAGCCACCTTATTAATATCTACATTACCACCGAAATATTCGTTCTTCAGAGCTGCTAAATTGTGAGCTACCATAGCTACTTCGAGGCTATGTTCTTGAATATTTTCAGTTTCTGTATTGCGCATGAGGCTCCATCGATTGATAAAGCGCATGCGTTTTAAAAATGCAAAAAATGAACTCATATAACCCCCATTACACAATAGTTCTCCTAAATAACTCCACGAAGTTTAAAACCGTAATCAAGGAATTGTACTGCTTCATCCCAACGGTTATCATCGTTAAGCATAACTACAATCATAGTATGACCATTACGGGTAGCCGATGCAATCAAGCATTCCCCTGCAGCATTCGTAAAGCCAGTTTTTAAACCATTAGCACCGGGATATTTATTGCGAATGAAATGGTTTGTGGTGCGAATTGTTTCTGGCGTACGGTTTTGATAAGGCACCTTATAATAATCATTGGCTACTTTATCGCGGAACATTTGGTATTTCATACCATACGCTGCAATCATCGCCAAGTCACGAGCCGTAGAGTGATGGCCCATTTGTGTCAAACCATGAGGATTTAAAAATACGCTATTTTTTGCTCCTGCTTTTGCAGCAACGCGATTCATGTCCTTTGCAAAGTTCTCTACAGAGCCACTTACATTTTCTGCTACTACAACGGCCGCATCATTACCGCTGGCAACCATCATGCCTTCAAGAACGCCTTCCAAGGTAATTTGATCACCCACGCGAACCCCCAGATTGGATTCCTCCATACTAGTGGCATAACTACTAATAGTCGCCAGTTCATCAAGTTGTGTACCTTTTAGTTCTAGAGCTGTTAACAAGGTAACCATTTTCGTAGTACTCGCAGGATGCATCCACTTATCAGGATTCTTTGCAAATAGGATTTCTTTTGTATCAGCATCAATGAGAACAACAGCCTCACCTATCGTAGATGGTGGCGCAATATACGCCGCATGAGAAACACTAGTACCGAAAATAATAGCGCCTATAAAGGCTATCATCAAAATAAGTCGTTTCCAAACTATACAAACATTAGTTGTTAAAGATATCATATATCTCACTTTCTGTATCACATATTAACTTTCAGGGTTATCATCAATGGCAACATCCGTTCCACTTGCTTTTTTCTTAGTTCCCTTAATTTCACCAGTAGAGTTATCTACATTTTGAAGATATACAACACGTTGAGGATATGGAATGTCGATACCATATTTATCGAACGCATCTTTTACATCAGACATAATTCCATATTGCACATCTAAGAAGTCTTTCGACTTAACGCGTGCATAGGCAGCAATGCGTACAGAGTTATCGCCAAATTCAGAAATACCAATTTCCATATTTTTAGGATTGAGTACACGTTTATCAGCAGCAAAAATATTTTTTAAAATTTTAATTGCTTCATGATGATTATTGTTATAACCAATATCAAAGACGAACGGGATAACCCTTTCGTGGGTATAAGCAATATTAGTTATGGCTTGGGAGGTAAGGATAGAGTTTGGTATATACACATTTTTTTGATCTTTAGTAGTGATAATAGTATACATAAATTGAATAGACTTAACACTACCTACAGTATCTCCAACTTGAATAACATGACCTGCTCTAAAAGGCTTAAATATAAGAATTAATAAGCCTGATGCCAAGTTAGATAAGTTGTTTTGTAAGGCCAAACCAATACCTAAACCAAAGGCACCAAAGGCAGCAACAAAGGATGTAGTAGGAACACCAATTTGATTTAAGCAAATCAATATTAGACCTACTAGCAATGCATAATTGATGATCTGCGTAATAAAGCTCATCGCAGCAGAGTCATAAGAGGCCTTAGTCATAATGCGGACAGCAAAGGTTTTCACCCATTTAATAGCATAACGACCTACCCAAAATATAATAAGAGCTAATAATATATTGCCTGCTTGAGAAAAGAACCAATCTCGAAATTGAATCAATACATTTGCATCTTTAAACAGTAATTCAGAAGCCCTATTTAAAAGCTCACTCATACTAACCTCCATGAATAAAATATAACGCTCATTCGGTAGAATCGGAAATATATTCGAAATAAACATATGTGTTATAATCTAACATATGTATTTTACAATAATTTAGTAAAACTATTATATCCTTATATTATATATATAACAATCTAAATCTAGGGAGACTTACATGTTTAACAATCCATATGAAGCACCACAAGAGCTTGCAACAGGAGGTCATGTAACAAAAGAGTTAAATTCCGTTACCGTACACTTTGATGACATCCATTATTCCTTATCTAGTGGTCAACTCAATGGCGGATATCACCATACTTTGGCCGTACGAAATCAGCAACTGACGTATCAAATTGAAACAGAAAAAGATTTGCCTGGCGGCTCTGTAGCAAATTATTTAGCACAAGAGTTTGAACACATCGATACACCTGTTCATTTTAGTACAGCGCTTCTTACGTCTGCTACAATGAACCTTCACGCGTACGCTAAGGTTGAAGAACACGATACGATTGTGGAGACCATCGTTACTGCAGGCTATGAAAAAACGGCCCATCGTGCAGGCACAGGGTATTGCTATGAAGAACGGGACGGAGCGTTTGTGACGCCTGGCACAATCAACATACTAGTCTTTACAAACAAGGCTTTAACAGATAGTGCCATGGTGAAAGCCATCATGACAATTACGGAGGCTAAAAGCGCAGCCCTCCAAGATTGGGGTGTTGAAAGTGTACGCCTCTATCCATTTATCAACGAAGATATTCCTGAAGCAATTACAAAAGAACGCAAGACTTCTGCTACAGGAACATCCACAGATGGTATCATTCTCACCATAGATACAAATGGTGATGTGTTAACGGACGCCGGCTCCTTCTCCCTATTTGGAGACACATTGGCTAAAGCAGTTTATGTAGGTATCCAACGGGCCTTAGAAAATGCTATTGGCGCCGAATAAAAAACCGCACATCCTAAGCGATCGGGATGTGCGGTTCATTGCATATAAAACTGTTACACATAGTATAATACTTGAAAATGAATATCAAATTAAGATTTGAGAGTTTTTCTCAAATCTTTTTTATTTTCTAATCAATATTCATAGAAAAACTGTTGTAACTTTTTAAGATTTTTAGTTTTTGTAAGCCCCAGCATCAATAAGATACGAGCTTTTTGTGGACTCAATGTATCACTTACGAGATAGCCTGCTAGTGCATCTTGTGGTACAGCTGATACCATGCCACTCCCTGTACGAGAGGCACGTACAGTTGGGAATGCTGTATTTTGTGTTATTTGACGTACATTTTGAGGAATTGTACCATGACCCAATCCAGTCAAGATGAGCCCATCAGGATTAGTGGCAACTACACTCATTGGCACTATGTCATCCATACCACCATAGCAAGTCAAAATGACTACACGAGGCAATTCCTTAAAGTCATGTACAGCAAAGATGGATTCTTTCGTATGACGACGAGTAGAGGCTTTATAATAATGAGCTACACCATCCTGGACAATACCAAGATGCCCTACTAATGGACTGTCAAAGGTAGCCACATTAGTTGTATTCCGTTTGGACACATCACGCGCCCCATCAACATAGCCATTTAGAACAACAAGAACACCTTTACCTACAGATGCAGGTGTTCTTGCCACTTGAATCGCTTGTAATAAATTAATAGGACCATCTGCACTAATTGCCCCAGCAGGTCTCATCGAGCCAGTAATAACGATAGGTTTATCTGTACGAACAGTAAGATTAAGAAAATAAGCTGTCTCCTCCATGCTATCTGTTCCATGAGTAATAACAACCCCGCCTATATCCTCTTGATTTACTAATTCTTGTACTAACTTAGATAAATCCAACCAATGCTGGACAGTAATATCGGAACTTTCAATATTACTAAACTGAGTATATGTATATGGACCATATGGTTCTGTGCCTGGTACGGAGTCTAAAATTTCATCGAGGCCTAGTACACCTGCAGTATAGCCCGTCAAATCTGTATCGGATGCGCCTTGTCCAGCAATTGTACCACCCGTACCAATCAACGCAATTTTTGTCTCCATATTACCTCCATCATAAAATACATAAGAAATAGTAAATCTTTTGTTAATCAACATTAGCATGAATTAGACTAGCTAAAACAAGTCCTCTCTCAACATTGTGGGTGAAAGGACGGCATCAATTCTAATTTATGCTTATTAATACGATTTAAATAATCAATACGTTCTTTCGTTTCAGGATTTTCTATCTCTCCAGTTCTAATATATCGATCTAATACAGCATAGGTAAATCCTAATTTATCCTCATCAGATAGACCGCTGAGTCCATCACTAGGCGTCTTATCTACAAGATATTTTGGAATATCAAGTAATCGACCTATTTGGCGTACCTCTTCTACGACAAGATTGGCAAGAGGACTAAAATCTCCAGCACTATCGCCATATTTTGTAGAATACCCTACATAATCTTCAGATCCATTACATGTATTAGCTACGCGTGCGCCATTTGGCAAATTTTGCCCTACTGCATATAGCGTTGTCATGCGAAGGCGCGGTGGTGTATTTATAGCTGCATCTCGAGACAAACCATTTCTACCCGTTACAGCTTCATACCCTTCTCCTTGAATAATAGCATTTGTTAAGGCTTCGTAAGCAGCTCCTATATTAACAATAATATGAGGAATACCTAAGTGATTAACAACGGCCTTAGCATCATCGATATCAGATTGAACGCCGTTTGGCATAAGCACTCCCACTACGCGTTCTGACCCAAGGGCTTCTTTACAAAGGGCCGCCACAATTGTGGAATCCTTACCACCTGAAATACCTACTACAGCGCTACAACTAGGACCATTTTGACTAAAATATTCTTGAATCCATTGAATTAGAGCCTCTTTTGTAGCTTGTGGATTGTCTAACATAAGCCCTCCTATTTCTTCCGGAAAATACGATTTAATAAATCCATTTTCATTTGATAGTATCCTGGACTCATATCAAGGTAATGACGATGTGGATTTTCAAAACGTTGTTCTTCAGGCCAAATTTCAGTTTCTAATTGGTCTTTAACATATTGACGAAGCTCATCTAAAGTTGGTAATTCTACTAGTAATTTTCCATCCTTAATAATGAGTTGTTTCATTTCTTTGAAAGTACAGTTTTCAAAGTACAATTCACGCCACGGTTGTTCTGGATCAATATAACGATATGGTTCGGTTGTATCTGGTACCTCTTCTAACAATGTTAATAAGTCTGCAATGGCACGACCTTTCTCATTGTACACGCGGTACACCTTTTTAAAGCCTGGGTTCGTAATCTTTTCAACAGATTCGGAAATCTTAATACGAGGCTCCCATACGCCATTTTTTTCAACCCCAGCAATCTTGTAAACTGCACCAAATACAGGGTCACTCTTGGAGGTAATCAGTCTTTCACCAACCCCGAAGATATCGATAGGCCCGCCTTGGATTAACAAGGATGTAATCGTATATTCATCGAGGCTGTTGGAAGCCATAATTTTACAATCTTCTAAACCCGCTTTATCAAGCATGCGACGCGCTTTTTTAGCTAAGTACGCCAGGTCGCCAGAATCAAGGCGAATCCCTTTTAACCGTTTCCCCATAGGTTCTAATACATCTTTAGCAACTTTAATTGCATTAGGTATGCCAGAGTTTAGAACATCATAGGTATCAACGAGGAATACAGCACCATCTGGATAAACCTCAGCATAAGCTTTAAAAGCTTCGTACTCTGAATCATGATACATAACCCAACTATGAGCCATAGTACCACTCACAGGGATGCCAAATTGTTGACCCGCTAAAACGGTTGCCGTAGACTGTACCCCACCGATGTAGGCTGCTCTTGCACCGTATACAGCGGCATCCACATTATGAGCTCGACGGGCACCAAAATCAGCTACAATACGACCATCCGCAGCGCGAACGATGCGATTGGCCTTTGTAGCGATAAGGGACTGATGATTCATCATAGTTAGCACTGCAGTTTCTACGATTTGTGCATCTATGAGAGGTGCTACGATAGTTATAACTGGTTCATTGGGATAAATAATAGAACCCTCTGGGAATGCATATACATCACCAGTAAAGGAGAAATCTTTTAGATAAGCTAAAAACTCCTCACTAAAGATACCTTGAGCCCGTAAAAAATCAATATCACGTTCATCAAAGTGTAAATTCAAAATGTACTCAACGATTTGTTCAAGACCACCAAAAATGGCAAAGCCACCCTTGTCTGGATTGCGTCTGAAGAATACATCAAACGCGACGCGATCCGTGTTTTCATGTTGCGTAAAATAGCCGTGTGCCATGGTCATCTCATAAAAATCCATAAGCATACTAATATTGCGACTGTCGTGTTGCATCGGTTCACCAACCTTCTAAAATCTAATGGATTTGTAAAATCGTTAATCGTATAACCTCATTATACATTATTATTCCTATATAGCTAGTCTCTACATTTGCTAATGCTTACATTAACTATCCTAATAATCATTCTTGTGATATAACTATATATATACTAATTATTTATATATTCCATATATATGTCGGTGAAAGTTATCACTGAAATAAATCCAATTATTAGTATCAATTCGTATACTAATAAAATTACTACGTATTCAGTATAATCAATCAACATATATATCTATTATTACATCAGAATGAAAGGAACCATTATGGAATCAATCGTTCAAGCAAAACGCGTATTAGAAATATTTAAAGAAATGAGCCAAATTCCTCGTGAATCTGGCAACGAAAAAGGCATTAGCGATTATATCGTAAACTTTGCCAAAAACTTAGGTTTAGAAGTCCATCAAGACGACCAATATAATGTAGTCATCAAAAAACCTGCATCCCCAGGTTATGAAAATCGACCTTCTATCATCTTACAAGGTCATATCGACATGGTATGTGTTCGTGATCACGACTCTAACCATGACTTCACTAAAGACCCAATTGCCAATATCATCGAAGGCGAATGGATGCATGCAGACCACACTACATTAGGTGCAGATAACGGCATGGGCGGTGCTATGATGCTTGCTATTCTTGAAGATGATAGCCAACAACATGGCCCTATGCAATTATTGTTCACTACCAATGAAGAAACTGGTATGGATGGCGCTTTCGCTATTAAAGAAGGCCAAGTAAGTGGTGATTACTTACTCAACCTCGATACAGAAGTAGAACACGATTTTACTGTTAGCTGTGCTGGCGGTTGCCACGTTCACGTAAATATTCCTTTATTGCGTGAAAACAACCAACCTGGCTATGATGCAGGCTTATCCCTTACCGTAACAGGCCTTAAAGGTGGTCACTCCGGCATTGAAATTTGCGAACAACGCGCAAATGCAAACCAAGTATTAACACGTGTACTCTATGATATTCAACAACAATATCCTGTATGCTTAGCATCCTTTGAAGGTGGTGTAAAACATAATGCCATTCCTTCTAAAGCAGTTGCCGTATTATCCGTACGCGCTGAAGATGTAGAGGCTATTAAAACATTAATTGCATACCAAGAAAAACAATATCTCCATGAATATGGTATCCAAGATCCAGGTCTTAAATTTGTCGTAGAAGATGTCGCAACACCTGATGTAGTCTATGCGGATGATACAACAGAAGCCCTCATTACTTACATCTATCTTGCACAAGATGGTGTTCATTCTGTAAGCAAATCTATCCCAAATCTTGTAGAAACTTCTGACAACATCGCAATCGTACGCGAAAATGAACATACTATTGAAGTACTCATCTCGATTCGTAGTTCTAACAGTAACAGCCTTGAATTCTTAGCAAAGAAAATGCTTCTTCTTGCAAAAACACTTGGCGTATCTGCAGAACGCACTGGTGGCTATCCAGCATGGGAATATGACAAAGGATCAAAACTTGAAGAGCAAGCTATTTCCTTACATAACGAAATGTTTGATACACCAGCGAATGTCAACGCAATTCATGCCGGTCTCGAATGTGGCTTGTTAAAAGGTGTACTACCAAATACACAAATGATCAGCTTTGGTCCTACTATCGTAAGTCCACATACACCAATGGAACGCGTTCATTTACCATCTGTTGAAAATGTATATGTATATCTAAAAGCTTTATTAGCTAAGTTACAATAAACATAAAATAGTAATATTGACTATATACTTTATGTATAATTTGGCATACTAAAGGTAATCTAATTAGAGATTTATATAACGAATTCTCTTCTCACCCTCCTATAAGGAGTTCAGTCAACTCTCCCTCGACTGAGTCTTCTATAGGAGGGATTTTTTTATATTCTTCTCCCAAAATTTGAAATTAATATTTATTCATAGAGGAGTATCTCTTCATATATACGTAAATCGATATATACAATACTTTTCACAATCAATTATGAATATTAAATACATCTGTCACTATACTCATATAAGGTATATAACCAATATATTTAATGAGAATTTTAAGAAAAATAGTACTTTCATAACTATGCATATACCCTAGGGTGTATTTTCTGTGTTATCCTATAGGTGTATACTGTGTTTACATTACTCAGGAGGTACGTATGATCCCTATTGTTATCATATCCGGATTTCTAGGGTCTGGAAAAACAACATTTTTACAACACATACTAAAAGAACATAAATCTACAGATAAAATTTTAATTATAGAAAATGATTTTGGTGAAACCAGCCTCGATGCAGCAAATCTTGCAAAAACAGGGGCTACCATTCGTGAAGTTACATCTGGCTGTATTTGCTGTAGCTTGCAAGGAAATTTCCAACAAGCACTGCTCGACATTCTGCAAAATTACGATGTAGATACCATCTATATTGAACCATCAGGGGTCAGCAAATTAAGCGAAATCATCCATACATGCGAGGATGAAGAGATTGCAAAATCCGCCTATGTTCATGCATCGGTAACCACCGTAGATGCCATGCAAGCACCTATGTTTATCAAAAACTTTGGCCTCTTCTTTAAAGATCAAATCACAAATAGTGATGCCATCTTCTTAAGTCATACCGAAGATATCCAACAAACAAGCATTACAAAACGTATGATTCACGAGTTAGCACCAAATACTCCAATTCACGAAGAAGCATGGAGCACCATTGCGTTACGAGACTATATCAAACGTCTCTATCATTGTCATGATGACCACTCTCTACATGACGAACATCTATTTATGAGCCATACCTTTAAAGACTTGCGTACGCTCACATTAGTTCAATGGAAAACCATCTTAGAAGGTATGCCAGATACCGTACTCCGTGCTAAAGGGATTGTACCGACCGCCGAAGGACCTCATGAGTTGCAATACGGTACCCATTACTGTTCCCTATCCCCTAGTGAGTCCACGGACTATAGCTTAGTTGTTATTGGTACAGATTTTAATGTGCCAATGGTACATAACGAAGTGTGTCAATCATGATACCTGTTTATATCGTTACCGGATTCATCGGTTCTGGTAAAAGTACTTTCATAAATGAACAACTACAATATCGTAAAAAGCTTGGTGGCACAGCATGTATCAGCGCCGAAGAAGGTACTGTATCACTCATCAAAGAAGGATTACAACTCAATCCTGATAGGCTTAGTGCAATTACGCCTAATGAACCCCACACATATAGTTCTATAGCTAATGAAATCGCAAGCTATATCGACAAGGTAAAGCCTAAAGAAATATGGATTGAATGGAACGGTATGATCAGCTTTCACCAACTAGAAGCCTTGCTATATAGTGATAAGCTGCGCCATCTATTACAAATCGAAAAGGTATTATATCTTTGTACAGACCAATTCGTTGCATCCATTTTGCCTGGTTTAGGTAATGATGTAACAAGCCAATTATATAGTGCCGATTGTATCATCACAGAAACCGATACACATCACGCCTTATTACGGACCTATAACAGTGACGCCAAGATTGTAACTGCGCCAGCGCCAGAAAAGGTAGCAGAATTATGCCGCAATTCTACGTGGGGACTCATACCAAATCTATTAGTTATCGGCATTACAGCCTACATACTATTAGTCACTGCATTCCGTCATGACATTCCTTACTCTATTCATCAATGTTTTGCCATCATTACAGGCCTCATTATTGAGGCTATCCCGTTCCTATTATTAGGAACCATTGGATCAACAGTAATTCGCTATTTCGTACCACAAAGAATACTGCTAAAACTATTAGGAAATCATTCTTGGAAGAGCTATGGTGCCGCTATGGTTAGTGGTTTAGCCTTACCAGTTTGCGACTGTGCTATTATTCCATTATTTAAAGCACTTACAGATAGAGGCGTACCATTATCTGTAGCCATCCTATTTATGCTCGCCAGCCCAATCATCAATCCGATTACTATTCTATCCACCTGGTATGCCTTCCCAGATAATCCAATGATCTCCGTATGGCGTATCATACTTGGCCTTGGCGTAGCTTTATTGATAGCCTTATCATTCCGTTTTATACCACCATCTACGTCTATGATGAAAGCTAAAACGGCACAGAACCTAAGTTATGAAGAAATCGTCTTAGAAGCATCGAAAAGTAAACATATCAATAAAAGAAGATTACTAATTCATATGGAAAAAGAGTTCTCCCAGCTCTTATTCTATTTCTCCATTGCAGCTTGTGTACTATCCGTAGTACAAGTGTATGGAAAGCCTTGGCTCATCAATGCCGGTATCACATTACCTGATGTGTGGGCCATCCCAATTCTGCTATTATTAGCGTTCTTCTTCTCTGTTTGCTCTACATCAGATGCTATTATAGGCAAATCCTTGAGCACTCTGTTCCCTATGAGCTCAGTCATGGGTTTCCTCATCTTAGGACCTATGCTCGATATTAAAAATGTATATATTTTAAAACAATATATGCCTACATCATTTATTCTTCGTCTAGGCTTAACAATTGTTGTTATATCCTATTTAGCCGCATTAGGTTTTCAATTCTTTTTAAGCTAATGTTTAGTCATTACTATTTCAGTTCTTCATGAATATAAAAGGAGATGATTCTATGAAATTAGGACTTAAAGATCGCTTTTCCATTGTGAAAGGCTTACTTTACCTCATCTTAGGTATCTGCTGTGTATACCTAATCGTAACCGGTCGTTATTTGAACTATATCGCACCACGATATGAACTACTGCTAGGCATTAGCAGTGTAGCTCTCATATTAGGCGGATTGGCTACGGTTATTTGGGCTCCATCGCGCTATTATAAACACAACTGGCGCTCTATCGTACCTATCATTATTCCCGTAGTATTGCTCATCGTTCCCCCTGTCCTTGTGCCTACAACTAGTGTTCAAGGTGCTGCACGCATCAATGATGATACAAACAACTTCGACTTTACAAATGATGCCATCGGCGAGGTGATTACTGTTAATAGTGAAAGCAAAGAGCCTGGCATTTCTAAAGATAAAAAAGAAATTGTGTTAAATTCAGATAATTTCTATCAAACAATCGTAAAGGTTGGATCTAATGTAGACCAATACAAAGACTACACAGTATATATGACAGGCTATGTAAACCGCGATGATAACACGCTAAAATCTAATGAATTTACCATCTCTCGTATGGCTATGTCCTGCTGTATTGCTGACGTGGCACCGATTGGCATGACCGCCTATAAACCAGATGGCGATAGTTTAGCCAATGAACAATGGGTTTCTATCGAAGGCAAAGTATCTACACGAGATTTCCACGGTCGTCAACAACCATACGTAGAAATTACAAAAATAAAATCAGCAGAACCTATTTTAGGTTATGTATATCCTTAACAAACAATCTTAAACCCATAGCCTTAAACAGGCTTAAATAAATATATAAACAAAAACCGAGGCATAATGCCTCGGTTTTAATAAACATATATTTGGTAAACATATAATAGTATTATATAGAGACTATATTATCGATGTAATTCTTTAACAATTCGTTTGCCAAGAGATGCCGCAACGGCACAAAGGAAGATATCTGGACCTACTGGAATCAAGAAGCATGTAATAATAACGGCCTCTACTCCAATTGGTTTACCTAAATACAAGTTCATAATGAAGTATAGATAGATCATACCAAGGCCATATACGATAAATAGATTTAATATGGAACCTACTAATAATCGTTTAAAGGAAAGTTTCTCCATAGATTCTGCAATACGACCTACTGCATAAGCACCTACCATAAAACCGATCAAATAGCCAAAGGTAGGTTGTAAAATGTAACCAGGACCACCACCAGATGTAAAAATTGGTACCCCAATTAAACCTAAGACAATGTATATGCCAACGCTAGCAGCCCCCAATCGACTGCCTAATACAATGCCTGCGAGAGTAGTAAATAAGATTTGTAATGTAAATGGACAATTTGGTAATGGTACCCGTATAAAAGCACCTACGGCAATCAATGCGACAAAAAGTGCTGTCATCGTTAACTGACGGGTAGTGATGCGACCTTGTTTCGAAACGGTTGAACTCATGGTATACCTCCATTAATAACACATCAACAAACTACTAACTACCTAAATTAAATCACTTGTATTTTTAATTGTCAACTATACATGTTGACTTTTAGTTAACTATGTAGTCTAATACTATATATACAGCAATTCCAAGTATTTTGTTTTTTTGACCATATATTATAGTTATTATCAATCGTTCATAATAACTAAAAGATATACTCATCTTCATACAAAAAACTTTAAATTTCATTTTATATTCATGTAACAACATTAAATTATACGTAAGTAGATTGAGTAAAATCTACTTTCACAAAACAGTATATAAAAGTACCTTATATTAGGAGGCATTCATCATGAAAAATGTTAAGAAAGTATCAAAGGTATTATGTGCATTTGGCGTTAGTACAGTATTATTAGCAGGCGTAGTTGGCGCAGCTAGCAACCATGCTTACAACAACAATAGCAACTGGAAAGGTGTTGGTAGCGTAGCTCCATCCGCTCAAGCTAACTATTCTGTTGATTACATGGGCGCTGTTACAGTATTCCAACAACAATTCCCTGGCGCTACTGTAAAATCTATTTCTTACGATGCTAAACATAACCCTTACTATGAAGTAGAAGGTTACTACAACAATCGTGCAGTAGAACTTAAAGTAGACGAAGCAACTGGCCAAATCGTTGGTAAAGAAGTTAAAGGCTATGCTAAAGCTAGCAAAACTATTAACGTTCAAAATATCATCATCCCTGAAGTAGCTGAAACAAAAGCTCTTGAAAAAGTTGGTTCCGACTTCCAAACTATGGAATGGACTGTTGAACGTGAAAACGGCCGAGCTGTATACAAATTCGACATGACAACTGGTGGCGATAAAAAAGCAGAAGTAAAAGTTGATGGCATGAACGGTAAAGTTTTAAGTGCTAAAGTAAAAACTACAAAATACTAAGAAGCTCTTTTCATCTAGTGAACCCCTATCCTAACCCACTAAGATGACACACTACACATATAACACACATACTATACACACAGTATCCCAATGGATACACTCTCTAACACACAAACTAACACACAAACTTAGAGAGCCCTATAACTCATAAAGGGCTCTCCCAAAACCCTATCTCACACAATAGGTAAAAGGTCTGTGCTCACACACCACAGACCGAACGTTACACACACTATACTCCCTTTAAAAGACCTTGGATCGTTGAATTCAAGGTCTTTTTTCTATCCTCTATCCTCCAGATATTACTATATACTTATAGATGTCTACCATAACACAACAGTCTAATTTACAATTAACTAGGATACATTCTTCAACACAAAAAGACCTCCCACGAAGGGAGGTCTTTTGTATAAGTTTTATAGGTCTGATAGTTTGTGTTCTATTTCTTAAGCGAGGTCAGAGCTCAAGAATGTCATTTGTATGTTCTGAAAGTTTGATCTATAGTATTTCCATAATGGAAGTAGGAAAATTATGCTTTATCCAAAGCTTGTGCCAAGTCTTCGATGATGTCATCGATATTTTCAAGGCCAATGGATACACGAATCATATCTGGTGTTACGCCAGCAGATTTTTGTTGTTCTTCGTTAAGTTGTGCATGTGTTGTAGATGCTGGATGAATAACAAGGGATTTAGCATCGGCTACGTTAGCCAAGTTGGAGAAGATTTCCAAGGAGTCCACAAGTTTAATACCTGCTTCTTTACCGCCTTTTACACCGAATGTGAATACAGCACCAACACCTTTAGGGAAGTATTTGTCAGCTAAAGCTTTGTATTTACTATCTTCTAATTCTGGATAGCTTACCCATCCTACTTTAGGATGTTTAGTCAAGAAATCTACTACTTTACGAGCATTTTCTACGTGACGTTCTACGCGCAAGGACAATGTTTCAACGCCTTGTAAGATTTGCCATGCTGCAAGTGGTGTAATGCATGCGCCAGTATCACGAAGCAATTGAGCACGAATTTTTACAGTGAATGGAATTGGCAAATCACCATACACTAAACCATTGTAATGTTCATCACCTTCGGAGAAGCCAGGGTATTTACCAGAACCTTTATAATCGAATTTGCCAGATTCTACTACTACGCCAGCCAATGTTGTACCATGACCACCAAGGTATTTAGTAGCAGAATGTACAACTACGTCAGCACCATGTTCTAATGGACGGAACAAGTATGGAGATGCAAATGTATTATCTACAATCAAAATGATATTGTGTTTATGTGCAATATCAGCTACTGCTTGTACATCGATAAGATTAATACCAGGGTTACCAATGGACTCGATATAAACAGCTTTAGTATTTTCATCAATAGCCGCTTCAAATTCTTCCAAATTATCAGGGTTTACAAATTTAGTTTCGATACCAAAACGTGGCAATGTAGCTGTGAACAAGTTGTAAGTACCACCATACAATGTAGATGCAGCAACAATATTATCGCCAGCATTTGCTACGTTCAAAATGGAATATGTAACCGCTGCAGAACCAGATGCTACTGCGATACCACCTGCACCACCTTCAAGTTGTGCCACACGAGCATCCAATACATCAGTAGTAGGATTGCCAAGGCGGGAATAAATACCACCAGGATTAGTCAAAGCAAAGCGACCAGCTGCTTCTTCTGCATCTTTAAATACGAAAGATGTAGTTTGGTAAATAGGTACTGCACGAGAACCTGTTGGATCTACCGTATGACCGGCATGTAATTGTAATGTTTCAAATCTGTATTGTTTGCTCATTATAACAACTCCTTTATATTAACTATATATTAAGTTCACTCTTTATACCTAGTATAGTACTATGTTTTAAAATTTATGTCTACAATTAATTTATATCGTTATCCATAGCTTGAAGCTATAGCCAATTATACGCCCTCAAAACCTAGAATTAAATCAAGCTCTAAAGAGCAACAAATCAAGCTATCCCCTTTCTTATATATAAAAAAGCCCCTAATTACTTTCCGAGAGTATTTCTCTGTAGAAACCTTAAAAAGTAATTAGGGGAATTTTCTAGTAACGATAATTTAGATATAGGCACCTAAGTTTTTATCGCGTTCAAATTTCATTTTTTGAATTTGTTCAATAATGTACGGTGTCTCTTGGTATACATAGTAATTTAACCAGTTTGTAAATAACAATGTACTTACAGAACGCCAGCGTACGATAGGACGTTGTTTAGGATCATCATCTGGGAAGTAATTTTCAGGAACTGCAATATCCAACCCTCTTTTAACATCTCGTTCATATTCACGATTAAGTGTATCCCAATCGTATTCGGCATGACCAAATACAAAGATATGTTTATTGTCTAAGCTGCGAACAATAGCTGCCCCTGTTGCCTCAGAACCTGCCAACAATTCCAAATCTCGATTTTCCTTAATTTGTTGTAAGGAAACCGTTGTATGACGGGAGTGTGGCATCCAGAATTTCTCATCAAAACCACGTAATAATACTGGACGATCATTGTAAATATCATGTTCGTACACGCCGAATAACTTCTCATCCATAATGGATTTATTTATACCAAAGTGGTGATACAAACCAGCTTGAGCACCCCAGCAGATATAGAACGTAGAGTATACATGCTCTTCGCCCCAATCCATAATCTCTACCAATTCAGACCAATAGTCTACCTCTTCAAAGGGCATTAATTCTACAGGAGCTCCAGTGATAATCATGCCATCAAAGAACTCATCTTTCACTTCATCAAAGGTACGGTAAAACGTTTCTAAATATTGTTCATCTGTATTTTTAGCCTTGCGAGATGCAGTATGCAATAATGTTAAATTCACTTGCAATGGACTATTACTGAGAGCACGTAAGATTTGAGTTTCAGTAACTTCTTTAGTAGGCATCAAATTGACTAGCAATATTTGCAAAGGTCGGATTTGTTGATTTTCCGCCCGTTCTGTATCCATCACGAAAATATTCTCTTGAGCTAATTTCGTAATGGCCGGTAAATTTTTTATTACTTTAATAGGCATATTCTCACCTCTATATATTCTACAATTTGATAACCTAATCGAAACAATTTAACTAATCTAATTAAAAGCCTTTAGCCTCGTAAGCACGTCGCCAAGCTTCGAGCCCTTCTTCTAATACCTTACGAGGGCAAGCGACATTAATACGTTCAAAGTCTTCTCCATCGACGCCAAACATGGATCCCGTATCGAGCCACAATTTAGCTTCATTGATAATCCATTCATCACGTTCCTTAGGGCTTAATGGCAACTTAGAGCAATCTAGCCACATGAGATACGTCCCTTCTGGACGATATACGTGAATTTTCGGCATATATTTTGCTACATAGTCGATGGTGAATTGAATATTATCTTGAATGTATTCTTTTAACTCGTCGAGCCAAGGTGCCCCAACTTTGTAGGCCCCTTCACAACCAACGATGCCCATCGTATTTAACTGGCTATAGCCAGCGCGATCGATTTCTTTAATAAAACGTCGACGTAAGGAGTCATTAGGAATGAAAATATTACTTACTTGTAAACCTGCAATATTGAAGGTCTTGCTCGGTGCAGTGCATACGATACAATGCTCTGCATAGCTTTCACCTAGGTCAGCAAAGACCTTATGAGTATGTCCCTTCCAAACAAAGTCAGCGTGGATTTCATCGCTCACGATGAGTACATTATGTTTAATACAAATATCGCCAAGTCGTTTTAACTCATCCTCAGTCCACACGCGGCCTACTGGATTATGGGGATTACATAAGAGGAATAATGTTACATTTTCCTCAACGATAGCCCGTTCAATGCCCTCAAAATCAATGGTATACTTCTCTTCGCCTTTGAGTAATGGCACATTGATGAGACGACGGTCATTATCATCGATAACCATACTAAATGGATAATACACAGGTTGGTTGATAAGCACCCCTTCACCTTCCTTGGTGAAAGCGCGAACCACCATAGCCAAAGCAAATACAACACCTGGCGTTTTAACGAGCCATTTTTGTTCTGGGTTCCAGTTAAAGCGCGTAGTAAACCAATTTTGTAGCACTTCAAAGTATTCATCATCGGATTCGGTATAACCAAATACGCCATGGTTCACGCGGTCCAACAAGATTTGCTTCAATTCAGGTGGAATTTCGAAATCCATGTCCGCTACCCAGAATGGCAACACATCTGCTGGTTTACCGCGTTTGACAGCAAAATCATATTTCAAGGATTTTGTATGCGTTCTATCTAAAATTTGATCAAAATTATATTGTCCCATAGGAACTCCTTTATTTATTGAAAGCTTGTTCTAAGTCCGCAATCAAATCATCTGTGTCTTCAATACCTACAGATAGACGCAATAAGCGACGTGTAATACCTTTACGCTCTGCATCTTCAGGTTTTAAATCTGGATGTGTTTGTGTTACAGGGTAGGTCAACAAGGACTCTGTACCACCAAGACTTTCAGCAAACTGAATAAGCTCAATGCCTTCTAATACTTTTTTGGCAGTTTCTTCGCTATCTACTTCAAAGGACAACATGCCACCAAAGCCTGTAGTTTGGGCTTTATTGATTTCATAGCCTGGATGTTCTGGAAGGCCTGGGAACAACACTTTTGTAACTTTAGGTTGTTTTTTGAGCCATTCAGCAAGAGCAATAGCATTCTTTTGGTGTTGTTCCATACGAAGTGCCAATGTTTTAACACCGCGGATTACGAGCCAACTATCCATGGCGGACAAACAAGCTCCTACAGTTTTATATGTTAAGCGCAATTTAGCAGCCAATTCATCATCATTTACAATGGTGAAACCAGAAATAACGTCATGATGACCACCGATGAATTTAGTACCGCTATGAACGACAATATCGGCACCCAAATTCAATGGTTTTTGGAAGTAAGGGCTCAAGAATGTATTGTCGATAATAACTAGTGCATTGCGGTCATGAGCTAAGGCACACAAGGCACGAATATCAGTAATCTCCATCATCGGATTTGTTGGGGTTTCAATATAAACAGCCTTTGTATTTGGTTTGAAAGCTGCTTTTACCGCATCAAGATCGGATGTACCAACATAGGTGAATTCGATACCGTTTTGTTCGTAAATATTTGTGAACATACGAATAGAGCCACCGTACAAATCATCACCTAAAATGATGTGATCTCCAGGGGAGAATAGATGGAATACAGCGTCCACTGCGGCCATGCCGGAGGAGAATGCCAATGCATCCTTACCATCTTCAAGACCTGCAATCAATTGTTCCAAACGATCCCGTGTTGGATTAGACTCACGTGTATATTGATATCCTGTTGTATCACCCAACTTTGGATGGGAAAATGTACTAGACATATAAATTGCAGGGGAAATTGCACCAGTGCTATCTGGTCTACCGCTGCCATGAACGCATTTTGTATTAAATTTCATTCCATTCAACTCCTCATATTTGTATACAATATATTAATTATAAAAGTAGACAATGATTAAGGTCAACAAAAAGGGGCACTCATACGCCATGAGTGCCCCTAAAAAGTCATATCTATTTTGAATGGCTTGCCATAACTTCAAGTTAAGTTAGCCTAATTTTTTGTTCGTTTTGTAATAAGCAATGCCAAGATAATACCCAAAGAAGATGTTACTAGCTGCGGCCAACTAGACACAAACAACATAGTATTTACAATCTTCGGTGGAAATTGGAATAGAGAAAAGAATAAAGAATATCCGCCGAACAGAACACCGGCTTTCACTAAAGCTGCCACAACAATAAGCAATACCTTCGGTTTATGTTGTAACCAATAGGCTACAAATACATAGGCAGTCGTGCCAAGGGCCGTAATCAAAATAAACGGTGGCAACGGCAACATTCCTTGTAAATGCGCTACTACAGGCGCAATCCAAGCAATAACGAGACCATTTTTCCAACCATAGCGCCATGTGGCTAGTACAAACGTAGCAGACGTGATGGAACCGATGAGGAACATACTCACCTGGTTAGGAATAAATGGGAAAATAAGGCGCAAGCTTTGCGCTAATAAGGCTACGGCCAACAATAGGCCTGTGCCCGTAATAGATTTGGTAGACATAAGAACCTCCTACTATACAATATAGATTTTTAAGAGGTACTTACCTCATATAGTAAAACTAAGCTTCTACAAAATATAGACGTGCCCGATCATATACCCAATTATAAACATAAGTATACCCTAGGATAACCAATGTCATCGTTATATCCGTCACAAAAGCCATCCAAAAACTCATATGCATCATGTACATAATAATCGGTACAGTAGCGAACATAAATAGACCTTCAAACAATACGGCATGAATCGTACGAATTACAGGTCCCCGCTCTAATCGATCACCTGGTACTAGTTTATCAAAAATCCAGTTAAATACAAAATTCCAAACCATAGCTAGCAAGGAAAAAATAACCATCAATACAAAGGGCTGTCCATCATGCGGAACAAACAACATCACCAAACAACCGATTAAAATACAACCAACCTCATACAAAATCGACTGTACCACACGCTCTGAAGCAGACATAATAAACACCTCCATCAGAAACTAGATAAGAAATTTACTATCACTCTACTATTATATTTATTTTTTTAGATTTGTCGAGCTTTGTGGAGTATTGCCATTTTATGATAGAAAAAGCCGCCATATATCTGTCCAGCGACTTGCGTCAGGATGGAGCGCAGAGAGACATATGGCGGCGGAAAGCCTATCCTAAAAGTGGCATTACGAACTGAATCCATGGAATACCCACCACGATAAAGATTGCAAGGTAGATAATACCAAAGATAGCACCTAATTTCCAGAATTCAGGACCTTTGTTGTAGCCACTAGCAAACCAGATTGGGCTGTGACCTGTACCATATGGTGTAAGGATACCCATAATACCCATTGGTACTAAAAGAATTAACATAACTTGAGCTGGATCAACACCAGGAATTTGAAGAATTAGAGTTGCAAACAAGCCTACCATAGCTGTTACATAAGCAGTGCCAGAAGCAAAGAAGTAGCGAAGCAAGCAGAATGCTAACAATAAACCAAGAACTGCCATTGTAGGATCTAAAGAAACTAAAGAACCACCTGCAGATTTAGCAAGCCATTCTAAGAAGCCTACGTTTTTAAGACCAGAAGCCATAGGCACGAGTGTAGCGAACCAAGTCAAAACATTCCATGCTGGTTTGTTAGCAAGGAAGTCTTGCCATGTCATAATCTTAGTGAAAATCATCAAGATAATAACAATTAAAGCCGTTGTAGTTGGGTTTACTTTGAATGTAGAAGCACCAATCCACAATACAAGAGCCAATACAGAAATCAAGGCCATGAAGATTTCACTACGTGTCATAGAACCTAATTTCTTGTATTCATCTTTTGCCCATGCTGCAATTTCAGGAGAACCTTTTACCTCTGGTTTGCAGAATACATACGTTAACAATGGAGTGATGATAAACAAGATGAGACCTACTGGCAAGAATGCAAGGAACCATGTGCCCCAGTTAGCAGCTACGATACCAGATTTAGCAGACAATTCTAGAGCCAATGGGTTTGGCGCTGCACCAGTCAAGAAAATAGAGCTAGATACACATGTAGTTGCCAATGCTACCCAGTTCAAATAGGAACCAATTTTACGAGGGTTCTTATCTGGGTAAGAATCGAACATTGGACAAATACTAGATACGATTGGGTAAATCGTACCACCAGAGCGAGCCGCATTACTTGGAATAAATGGAGCCAATACAAGGTCAGTAATAGCAATGGCATAACCAAGACCTAAAGAGGACTTACCAAGCTTTGCTACCAAGAACAAGGCAATACGACGGCCAAGACCAGAGTTTTCATAGCCAATACCGATCATGAAGGCTGCAAAGATCAACCATACAATGGCATTAGAGAAACCACTGAGGCCCCAACTGATAGCTTGTGCATCAGTAATCGCCTTTGCTACACCAGTTGCTTTATCTACAACAGGGGCAGGCCCTACTTTAAACAACATAGATACGGTAACTGCAATGATACCGATAAAAGCTGGTGGCATTGGTTCTAAAATCAAACCTACCACGAGGCCCGCGAAAATACTTACGTAAATCCAAGAATTTGCGCTAAGACCTTCAGGAGCACCGATAAGCCATACAAGAATAGCTACTACAAGCGGTGCGAATAATTTCCAATTCAACTTCATTAGAAACTCTCCTTACTACTTCAAAACAAAAAATTGCAAAAAAATGCTTGTCTAGTATATCAAAATTTTTAATATCAGTACATAACATAAAACATAACAGTTATTAATAGATACTAAACTTTTTATAATAGTTCTTCTTAAACTAGTCGTTTTTAATTTTATGCAATATAATATAAATATCGAAAATTATTAATTTAAGTAAATTACTAAAAGGATTTAAATGAAACCATTTATACATTACATAAAACCGCTATGGTTTCCTGCCATCATCGTATCAATCCTTTCGTTACTCACTGTGGCAGGCACATTATATATACCAACGCTAACGGCATCTATCATCAATGATGGCGTACTCCGTGGCGATTTAGAAATGATCACTAACTCTAGCATGAACATGCTTGTTGTGGCACTACTAACTGTATTATCCGCAATCTTAGGTGTTGCTATGAGTGCTCACATTTCTGCCTCTATGGGCAAGGAACTGCGCAATGATTTGGTGAAAGCCTTACAATACTTCTCCCTTCGTGACTTCACGCACTTTGGTACTGGTACCATATTGATGCGCACAAGCCGAGATGTAGAGAAAATTCAATCCGTCCTCGGGGAAGGTTTAAATATGATTCTACCTATGCCCCTCATGATTTGTGTCGGTCTAGGACTTACCTTCTATAAAAGCTGGCAACTAGGACTCGTCATTCTTGCCGTTATGGCTTTTATGATACTTACCATTATCTTTATTGAAAGCCGTGCCTTACCGTTAATTAAGGCGATGCAACTCAAATTAGATGATATTACCGATCTAGTTCGAGATCACATCGTTGGTATGCCAGTGATTCGAGCTTTCAACAGAAGAACCTACGAAAACGAAAAAGAAATTAGTATTTTTACAGAAACAGCCCAACTCAATAAACGATTACGCCAAACCTTTGCCATCGGTTTACCGACCATATTAATTCTATTTAATATGAGTACCGTTGCCATTCTCTGGGTAGGCGGTTACAACGTCAGCCTTGGTTCCCTACAAGTAGGTGACATCATTGCCGTTATCGAGTACGCTAATCTAATTCTCTTGAGCATGCTCATGGCGATATTCGTCATCATCGACATTCCAGAAGCCATCGTATGCTACACCCGTATTCGTGAGTTGTTAGAACACGAAAACACAGATACATTCCCGGAACCATATAATACTATTGTAACGGCAAGTGATGATATACCACTTTTAGAGTTCCGCAATGTTACGTTCCGTTACGATAATGCGGAGTCTCCTGCGCTAGAGAATATCTCCTTTACCGTACATCACGGCGAAACCTTAGCCATTATGGGCGATATTGGATCTGGTAAAAGTACAATCACCAACCTTATCCCTCGCCTCTTCTCCATCGAGTCTGGAGATATTTTATTTGAAGGTAAATCCATCTATGAATGGAATGTAGATGACTTACGCGCCCGCATCGGCTATGTGCCACAACGAACTTACTTATTCACTGGCACTGTAGAGATGAATGTGCGATATGGTGCAGCACCAAGTCAAGAAATTACCACTCAAGATGTAGAAAATGCGTGCCGTCTCTCAAGAGCAGACGAATTTATTAATCGCCTTGAAGGTGGTTACCAATATATGGTTGCTCAAGGTGGTACTAATCTATCGGGAGGCCAGCGTCAACGCCTAGCCATGGCTAGAGCTCTTGTGCGCAAACCAGATTTATTTATATTCGACGATAGCTTCTCCGCGCTAGACGGCACCACAGAACGTGCAGTTCGTACAGCATTGCACGAGGAATTACAAAAGGATAACCGTCCTGCTCTCATCTCCGTAGAGCAAAAGGTAAGTGCTGCTAAAAAAGCAGACCATATTTTAATCATCAACCGTGGTCAAGTAGCAGGGTATGGTACGCATAATGAATTAGCAGCAACCTCTACAGTATATAAACAGATTTTAGCATCTCAGGAGGTGACAGCATGAGCCCATTACGTCGTTTCCTAATGGAGTCTAAAAGCCAATGGGGTTGGCTAGCACTACTGATCTTAGCGCTTATTACAGCCGCTATGTTTGAGGTATCAGCGCCAGTATTACTTGGCAAGGTCGTAGATGCTATTGTTAGTGGCTTACAAACAGACCAAGACATTAATACAATTTTCGCCTCCATTGATACTATCATTCTCTGGCTTATTGCCATCTATGGGGGCCATGCATTATTCACCTACTTTGGGGAATACATGATGGCCTCTATCGGTTCAAAAACAGTACTCGCTTTGCGCACACGCATGAGTACACATTTATACTCATTGCCTATCGAATACTTTCACGATCACCAACGTGGGGATTTACTAAGCCGCCTCACCTCTGACTTAGATGCCGTTGCTGAAACTATAGGTGAAGGCGTACCTGGCCTTGTGTCTGCCATTATCGGCATTATAGGTGCCACGGCTATGATGATTTGGATAAGCCCGATGCTAGGCATCTCTATCATCGTCATTATCTGTATTGGTATCCTATGTTTAACATGGCTCTCTAAACGGGCTCGTCGGGTTTATCTCAAAAACCAAAGCGCCTTAGGTGCTTTCAACAGTGGCATAGAGGAAATTGTAGTAGGAAAACCGATTATCCAAACCTTTGGCCTTGAAGACACTACTACTAACCAAGTAAATATTCTGAACGATAATCTATTTAAAAGTATGAGAAGCGCGGCTTTCACCAGTCAGCTGGTAGAACCACTTGTTAAATTTTTAAATCAAATTACCTACTGCCTCGTTTCAATTCAAGGGGGTCTCATGGTGTTACGTGGTTCTATTTCCATCGGTGACATTCAAGCCTTCTTCCTCTATGTAGGTCAAGTTTCGGACCCTCTATCCCGCAGTTCCTATATCCTCACCAAATTCCAAGAAACTTCTGCGGCCTTGGGCCGTATTTATGAGGTCATAGATACACGATCTGAAATCGATACTGGTAAGAAAACACTAGGTAATACATCAACACATAAAGGAACTATCGATTTTGAACATGTTGATTTTGGCTATACGCCGTCCAATGTGTTTATGAAGGATATCAACATCCATATTCCTGGCGGCTCCATGGTGGCCATCGTGGGTCCTACAGGTGCTGGCAAGTCCACATTGGTAAACCTTATTATGCGCTTCTATGACATTATAAATGGCCGTATTACCATCGACGGTGTCGATATTCGCGATGTGTCTCGTGAAAGCTTACATAATACGGTAGGTATGGTATTACAAGATGCTTGGATTTTTACAGGCACTATTGCCGATAATATTGGCTACGGCAAACCAAATGCTAGTCGCGAAGAGATTGAATATGTTGCCAAACTTGCCATGGCAGATCATTTTATTCGTACCTTGCCAGATGGCTATGATACAGTTCTCAAACGTGGCGGCGATGACCTATCACAAGGACAACGCCAATTAATCACCATCGCTCGTGCCTTTTTGGCGGATCCAACCATCCTCATCCTAGATGAAGCCACGGCTAACGTAGATACGCGCACCGAGGTAGAGGTTCAAAAAGCTATGAATACCCTCCTCAAAGGACGTACAAGTATCGTCATCGCCCATCGCTTGTCTACAATAAAAAATGCGGACTTCCTACTCGTAGTAGAAAACGGTACCATTGTAGAACAAGGGACACATCACGAACTAATCGAACGCGGTGGTCACTACAAAGAACTCTATGAAAACTATGCGGCAGGTATGACAGTATAGAACAAAGAGATTACTCGCTATTTAAGATTAGGCGTGAACTTATCTTCAGATTGCTACGCTAACAACAAAAGAACCACTGATAAGCTACAACTTATCAGTGGTTCTTTTGTTTATGTTCATGCATAGCACGTTTTCTATATTCTATTCACCTTTTGGTACGAACCATAGACCGTTGTTATTTTTTTCCATATAGTCTTTGAATTCTTGAGAGTGGTAAGCTGCTACAATGTCTTTTGCCCATTGTGCATCTTTATTTTTCTCGTTAACTACTACTTGTAACAACCATTGTGGTAATACATCTTCATTTGCTAATGCAGTTTTAGGATCAATTTTTGCATTATAGATGATAGCACCAGTAATAACAATATAGTCAAAATCAGTACGTACAGAAGGAATTGTAAGGGATTTCATTTCTGTAAATTTAAGATGTTTAGAATTTTCAATAATATCTGCTTGTGTTACTGTCGCTAAATCTTTGTTAGGATCAAGTTTAATCCAACCGATTTTTTGCAACAACGCATAGGCACGAGCCATGTTAGATGCATCATTTGGTACTGCAATAGTATCACCATCTGCCACTTGGTCTAAAGATGTTTTGGAACCGCTAAAGATACCCGCTGGTACAGTTGGAATTGGAGTCAACGCTACAAGATGACCATTTTGTTTTTCGTTAAAGTTTTTCATGTATGCTGTATGTTGTTCAACGTTGAAATCTACTTCACCATCGCTCAACACTTGGTCCGCTTGTACCAAGTCAGACATATCTACACCTTTAAAGGTATAGCCTTGTTTTTCCAAAATTGGTTTAACACCTTTTTCAAATAATTCAGAGTAAGGACCTTGAGACTTACTATAGGATAATTCCTTTTTAGCACCATTATCGCTATTATTGGAACCGCAGCCTGCGATAAAAGCTACGCTAAATACTAATGCCGCACCAAGGGCAAGGAGTTTTTTAAATTTCATAGTACATTCTCCTATACTTTCACAATCAATATAACCAAAATCTATTTCATCAAATCAGGAACGACGCGCACGACGTGCAAAGTAGTTACCTATTGTTTGAATAATTTGAACAAAGATAATCAAAATAACAACGGTAAATAACATCAATGGGAAGTTCAACCGTTCATAACCATAGGTGAGGGCCAAATCACCTACACCACCTGCACCGATGGCACCAGCCATAGCAGTAGCACCAATAAGGCCAATAGTACCTGTTGTAATGGATAAGATAAGCGAACCCTTTGCCTCTGGTAAAAGGAAATGCCAAATCACCTCAAAATGGGATGCACCCATCGATTGTGCAGCCTCGATAATGCCTTTATTAACCTCTAAAATAGAGTTTTCAAAGAGTCGAGCAAGATAAGGCGCAATGAATATAACAAGTGGTACGATAGCCGCCGTTGTACCAACCCGAGTACCAACAATCATCTTAGTCAACGGTAAGATAAACACCATTAAGATAATAAATGGTACAGAACGCACAATATTAACAATTGTGTTTGTAATGGTGTAAACAATGCTGTTTTTGACAATACCATTAGGATTTGTTACCACTAGTGTAACTGCGATAATCAGCCCTAGTATGGTGCCGATGAAGAGAGACAGGAACACCATGTATAATGTTTGTTCTGCAGCTAGTAATAACTGCGAACCTGGAACACCAAGTTCTTGCATGAAGAAGTCCATTATAGTGCCACCTCCTGCCATTCAATGCCTTGGGTTACAAGATATTCTTTTACCTTGCCCACCTCAAGATCATCACCAATAAACTGAACAATAAAAATACCAAGTACTGTATGTTCTAGCTCTGTTACGGTAGCAAATAACACACTTGTTTCTAAATCAAAGGTTTTGTTAATATGATATAAAACATTATCGGTCGTATTATTTCCTAAGAAATGCATCTTAAGAATTGTATATGGCCGTTTATCACAAGCCAAGGTATGTTTCACTGTTGATGGAATTTCATCAGGAATGACAGTCCTAACAAATCGTTTCGTTGTTTCATGTTTAGGTTTACTAAACACCTCAAGTACAGATCCACTCTCTATAAGTTTTCCATGTTCCATAACCACAACGCGATTGCAAATTTTTTGAATTACATCAATCTCATGAGTTACGATAACAACTGTTACCCCTAGTTCACGATTAACGCGCTCTAATAATTGAAGAATAGACTCTGTCGTATCTGGATCAAGAGCACTTGTTGCTTCATCGCATAAAAGAATCGATGGATCTGTAGCTAACGCACGGGCAATGCCAACGCGCTGCTTTTGACCACCTGATAATTCGCCTGGATAGGCATTTGCTTTATCCCCTAAATCAACAAAGTCTAACAAGGTTTTAACCTTCTTATCAATCTCTGATTTAGGAACTTTATTTAGAATTAATGGAATCGCCACATTATCATATACAGACTTAGCATTCAACAAATTGAACTGTTGAAATACCATGCCGATGCGCTTACGCACCTTTCTAAGCTCGTTAAAACTTAAGCCATTGATATTCACACCATCTATTTCAACATGACCAGAGGTAGGTACCTCTAAGGCATTAATCATGCGAAGCAGTGTAGATTTACCTGCGCCACTAAAGCCAATTATGCCAAATATATCACCTTTTTCTATGGTAAAGTTTACATCAGATAATGCAGTAACCTTTTGCTTATTAACGTCGAACTCTTTCGTTACATTTCGTATAGCAATCACTGTACCACCTCTTTCCCTACAAATTAGTAGGAATTAATATCTTTCTAAAACATATCTTTAAGGTATGTTTTAATTGTATACTTAGATTACTACAATTTATAATGACTGTCAAACAAAAAAGAACCTTAACCATCAATGGATTAAGGTTCTCTTTTATATAACGCTTATATTATAAGGGTTTACATCCCTATTTTTATATCTTTTACATCAAATCTAGATGATTCAGACTCTAAGAAAATTAACTTATCTATATCGATTAAAGAGATATAAGGAGCCTAAAATAACAGGTGCCCCAATATAGAGCCCCATGTTTGGTATTTCTCCCAATAAAAAGGCTGCTACTATAGCTGCCACAATTGGCGAGATATACATAAAGTTAGTTACATCAGACACCTTTTCGGCATATTCAAAGGCATAGCTCCAGAATACAAATCCAAGTGCACTGGAAAAGAATGCTAAATACAGCATAGCAAGCTTTGCACTAATAGGTGCGGCTACAATCATATCAATAGCATGATCTGCAAATGGCAATGCCATAATAGCACCGGTAAACATGGACCACATAGCAATAGTGATGGAGTTATACCCTTTCAAGCTAAGCCCGCGATTCAGAATGTTATAAATTGCAAATAGTACCATCCCTATCAACGTCCATATGGCGCCCATAGGAATCGTTAGAGTTGAGTTCCAAAGAATAATAACAGCTACGCCTACAAAGGCTGTTACGGTGAAAAGCCAGCCAATAGGACGTATTCTATCTTTATAAACGATTAATGCCATCAGTGCCGTTACCATTGGCGTCAATGCCATAATAATACTCGATGTAGCTGCTGGTATTGTGCGAAGCCCTTCATTAAATACGACTTGGTAAACGAAGTTCCCCGTAGCACCTAATAAAATATATATGCCCCACTCACGCCAAGATGTAGGAATGTGTAATCCTTTGAATACACCAATAATCAGCATGAGTATAGCACCACCTACAACTCTTGCTACAGATAGGGTCAAGGCGTCTACAGATTGCAATGCCACTTTGCCAAAAGGGAACGCCGTAGCCCATACGGCAATGGTAGCAGATGCTCCTAAGATAGCTTTCATTCGATTTGTCATTAGCATCCACCTTTCTACGTAGTTCCTAAATCAATTCTATCTAAATAGTACCATAATAAGGACCTAGAATTCCAAGAATATACATCACACTATATCGAATACTTTCTATTTATTGATATGAATTTTCATTATTCAAAGATAATACAAAAATCAAAATTTCAGGAATACACCCTCACAAAATCCAATAAAAACTATATATTTACTGAATTTTAAATGATGAATCTATTATTGTGCAATTCTAAATATGAACTATTCTTACGAAAATCGCATAGCATGTATTGAAAATATATATCATTTAAAATTTGTTAAATCGAGACAAACATTGTACACTATAGGCATAGAAATCTATAGTTATATCCTTTTATGGAGGTGCAAAATGCAACATACTGCATGGAAAGATTTTAACACAGGTGTGTGGGATAAAGCCGTTGATGTACGCGACTTTATTCAAAGAAACTATATCCCCTATGAAGGGGACGATTCCTTCCTTGCTGGTCCTACAGAAAGAACGACAAAATTATGGGATCAAGTAATGAAGCTTTACGAGGAAGAACGTGAAAAAGGCGGCATGCTCGATGCCGATACTTCCGTGGCCACACACATTACTGCCCATGCGCCAGGATATATCGACAAAGACCTCGAAACAATCGTTGGTTTGCAAACTGATAAACCACTAAAACGCGCTATGTTCCCTTATGGTGGCTTGCGTACAGCAAAATCTGCTATTGAAGAATACGGCTTCAAAATGGATCCGCAAACAGAAGACTTCTTCAAAAAGCACCGTAAAACTCACAATGATGGCGTATTTGATGTATATACACCTGAAATGCGTGCCGCTCGTACAGCTCATATCGTAACTGGTTTGCCTGATGCTTACAGCCGTGGCCGCATCATCGGTGACTATCGCCGTATCGCTTTGTATGGTATTGATTACCTTATCGAAGACAAAAAAGAACAATTTAGCATCACAATGGGTGATATGCTGGAAGATGTAATTCGCGACCGCGAAGAAATCCAAGAACAAATTCGTTCCTTGAAAGAATTGAAAGAAATGGCTGCATCTTATGGTTACGACATTTCTGGACCAGCTAAAGACGTTAAAGAAGCTATGCAATGGATCTACTTCGGCTACCTTGGCGCTATTAAAGAGCAAAACGGTGCTGCTATGTCCATCGGTCGTAACTCTACATTCCTAGACATCTACGCAGAACGTGATCTTCGCAATGGTACATATACAGAAGAACAAATCCAAGAGTTCGTAGATCACTTCATCATGAAATTGCGCATGGTTCGCTTCGCACGTATCCATGAATACAATAACTTGTTCACAGGTGACCCTGTTTGGACTACAGAATCTATCGGTGGTATGGGTACTGACGGCCGTACATTAGTTTCCAAAATGTCCTTCCGTTACCTACATACATTGACTAACCTTGGTCCTGCTCCAGAACCAAACCTCACTGTATTGTGGTCCCCTCGCATGCCAATCGGCTTCCGCCGCTTCTGTGCGAAATTATCCATCGAAACATCTTCCATCCAATACGAAAACGACGACTTGATGCGTCCTAACTCTGGTGATGACTACGCTATCGCATGCTGCGTATCCCCAATGCGTATTGGTAAAGAAATGCAATTCTTCGGCGCTCGTTCCAACTTGGCTAAATGCTTGCTTTACGCAATCAATGGCGGCGTTGACGAAAAATTAAAGAAACAAATTGGTCCTAAATACCGCCCTATCACTTCCGAATACTTAGAATTCGACGAAGTATGGGAAAAATTCGACGACATGATGGAATGGTTAGCAGGCGTATACGTAAACGCATTGAACATCATTCACTACATGCACGACAAATATGCTTATGAAAAACTAGAAATGGCATTGCATGACCGCAAAGTAACTCGTTGGTTTGCAACTGGTATTGCTGGTTTATCCGTAGTAGCTGACTCCTTGTCTGCTATTAAATATGCTAAGGTAAAACCTATTCGCGACGAAAACGGCATTGCTGTTGATTTCGAAATCGAAGGTGACTTCCCTAAATATGGTAACGATGACGATCGTGTAGATAGCTTGGCAGCAAAAGTTGTTTCCACATTTATGAACAAGATTCGTAAACATCCTACATATCGTCAATCCGTTCCTACTATGAGCTTGTTAACAATTACTTCCAACGTAGTATATGGTACTGCAACAGGTTCCACTCCAGATGGTCGTAAAGCTGGTGAAGCTTTCGCTCCTGGTGCTAACCCAATGCATGGTCGTGATACTCACGGTGCTATTTCTTCGTTGGCATCCGTAGCAAAAATGCCATGGCGTGATAGCTCCGATGGTATTTCCAATACCTTCTCTATCATTCCTGACGCATTAGGTAAATCTGGTGAAACATTTGTGTCCGTCAGCGATTTTGATATTGAGTTAGATCCATCGCAATTACCTAACTCCAATACAAACTTCGCGTGTAGTGAACCGAATGTTACTATAAAGGAAGATAATTAACGTCTTCCATAGTATCGGACTGCTTTCACCGGCACCGATACGAGTGTTAGTCTTGGTTGAAAGGAGGCAATACCCATGAGCAACCAACAACAAGTTGATAACTTGGTAGAGTTATTGGATGGCTACTCCCAAAAAGGCGGTCATCATTTGAACGTTAACGTGTTCACTCGTGAAACATTGTTAGACGCTCAAAAACATCCTGAGTTGTACCCTCAATTAACTGTTCGTGTATCTGGTTACGCAGTGCACTTCAGCAAATTGACAAAACAACAACAGGACGAAGTTATTTCCCGTACATTCCATCAACAAATCTAATCGAGGTTTACTATGACAGGACGTATTCATTCGGTTGAAACGATGGGTACGGTTGATGGTCCAGGCATGCGCATGGTGGTTTTTCTCCAAGGATGCCCCATGCGTTGTGCTTATTGCCACAATCCCGACACATGGAATGAAAGTAGCGATGATGTTAAATTCATGACTGTTGAGGAATTGTGGGACCAGTACGAACGTAACCGCCAATTTTATACTAATGGTGGTATCACCGTCACAGGTGGGGAAGCTCTAATGCAAATTGACTTTGTCACTGAGCTTTTCACATATTTCCGTGAAAGAAACGTCCATACCTGTTTAGATACAAGTGGAATTTGTTTTGATCCCCACCAAGAGGTGGCCTACCATAAGCTACTCAGTGTCACTAGTCTCGTCATCCTAGACCTTAAAGAAATCGATCCTGATAAACATCTGTGGTTAACAGGAAAATCGTTAGAGCCTATTCTCGGCTTTGCTCGATTGACAGCAGCCGTAGAGGTTCCCATTTGGGTTCGTCACGTTGTAGTTCCTACGATTACAGATAATGCAGATCATCACTATCGTCTAGGCTTTTTCCTAGGATCCCTGAAAAACTTACAAGCCGTTGATTGCTTACCATATCACGTTATGGGTACTGCTAAATATAAGGAGTTAGGTATTACCTATCGTCTAGAGGGCATACCGGCCGCAACAAAAGATTTAGCGGCCAAAGCGACAAGAACCGTGGTGGAAGGCATCAAGGCCTATCGACGCCATTGGTGGAGTCCCATCAAAACACAACATCAATCATAATCAAGTTTGAGGATAACTACCTCCCTTGATATATATACATATATATACCAAGACTTGATCTATGATAGCCCTAAAAACAATAGAGCCGCCCCCACACAACCGGGGACGGCTCTTATTGTATTTATAGGTCGTTTTAATTTCTATTATTTGTACACTGATTTATGTATGTTCAGCGCACATTTTCTTTGATAGCCTATTTATCTAATATCTATTTTATTTAGATACTACATTAATTGGTTCACCTTTGAAGAATGCTTGAACATTATCACGAATGATGCCTACCAAGCGTTGGCGTGTTTCAAGGCCTTTCCAACCCATATGAGGTGTGATAATAACATTATCCAGTGTATATAGAGGGCTATCCTCTACTGGAGGTTCTACCTCTTGTACATCAAGGCCTGCACCTGCAATGCGTTTAGCCGCTAATGCTTCACAAAGGTCTGCTTCATTAATGAGAGGACCACGGCCAGTATTTACGATGACTGCACTAGTTTTCATTTTGCTGATAGCTTCTTTATTAATCATGTACTTAGTTTGTTCATTCAATGGGCAATGCAATGTAATATAATCACTATTTTCTAGTAATTCATCAAGACTTACATAACGAATGCCATCTCCATCAGCCTTTGGTGTGCGCGTATGAACCAAGATATTCATCCCCAGTGCTTTTGCTACTTTGATAACTTCCATACCGATGTGACCAGCACCAACAACCCCTAATATTTTACCATTCACTTCTGTGTGGCTCACTTGTAAATATTTTGTGAAATTACTGCGATCTCCTTTAGCGAGCATGCTAATTTGTTTCTGCATGGTAGATGCAAAATTGAGGATCATCATGATTACCGTATGTGCCACGCGTTCAGTACTGTACGCTGGGATGTTGCACACAGTGATGCCTCTTGCCTTTGCTGCATTAAGGTCGATATTATTATATCCTGTACCCGCTTCTACGATGAGTTTTACAGTATCTGGGAATTGTGAAAGCAAATCAGCATTAACAGGAAGCTCTTTTGTTACTACTACACGAGCACCTTGGATACGCTCAATAAGCTCTTCATTTGTACTATTATCATAGACCTGTACATCACTAGATAATACAGAAAAATCTAATGCATGGTCATAATTCATTTTACTTGCATTTACCACTACTACACGTTCGCTCATGAGAACCTCCTACATAGCTATTAAATTTTATAGAGTATACATAATGCCCAAATCTAGGGGTACATACACCTATTAAGGAAAATACTTCTACATAAATTATACTATTATTTATATGAATTTATACTATTAATATCACAGAGAACTATATTAATTAGTATACTTTCACGTTTATTGTATATAATATATGTATAAAAATCATAAAAATAGAATTTCTGTATAAAACTTTCACAAAAGTATTGTGTAATTCCCTAAAAGTTATACAATTATATTAATGTTATATAGAATTGAGGAATACCATGAGACCTACCTATTTGACCATAAATACAAGTCTCGTTCGCGAGAATTTGCGTAAAATTAAAGATAGTTTACCGGAATGGAGCACATCCACAGCTGTTATCAAGGCCAATGGATATGGCCACGGCAGCGTTATGATGGGCCGTATTGCCGTTGAAGAAGGTTATGAATCCTTAGCCGTTGCCATTCCTGAAGAGTCAGTTCCACTTCGCAACGCAGGGATTATGGTACCAATTTATCTACTTGGCCTCACAAGACCTCAGTCCTTTGAGCTTGTAGCAGACACAAATTCCATTCCAGCTGTATGCGAATCTACCGATTTAGAAGCACTCGACAAGGTAGCAGAAAATCACGATATGATTATCCGCGTTGCAGTCGCCGTTGATACAGGCATGCATCGTATTGGTATCAAGCCTGAAGATGCTGTTGAGTTTATCAAACGCGTTGAATCCTACGAAAATCTCGAGGTAGACGGTTTCTTCTCTCATATGAGTAACGCTGATGCGGCCGATCAAAGCCACGCTCATGGACAGGCACAAAAATTCCATAAAATGGTCGATGAAATCCGTGCATTTAGACCTGATGCGGACTATCGCTTCTCTCTTGCCAATAGTGCTGGCTTATTATCCGTAAAAGACAGCTTATTCACCGATGCCCGTCCTGGCATTATTCAATACGGCATTATGCCATCCCTTGATGTGCCAAATCGATTAGGGTTAAAACCGGTCCTTTCCTTCCATAGCGAAGTAGTACATGTACAGCGACTAGAAGCAGGTGAAGGTATCGGTTATGGTTCTACCTATGTAACACCTGAACCAATGACGATTGCTACCATTCCTGTAGGCTATGCAGATGGATATCCTCGTAGCTTATCCAACCGCGGTACAGTCCTCATTCATGGCACACGTTGTCCTGTAGTGGGTCGCATCTGTATGGACCAATTCATGGTGGCCGTTCCAGATACGATTACTGTACAACCAGGTGACAAGGTTGTGCTCCTAGGTTCTCAAGGTCATGAAAGCATCTCTGCACTCGAGATTGCTGCTCTTGCATCTACAATTCCTTATGAAATCTTTTGTGGTTTCTCAGAACGCGTGCCTCGACAATACATATAAAAGGCTAACTATTGTTACTAATAGTAAATACTCCATATACCAAAAGCGCAGATATACATTGTATCTGCGCTTTTCCAATTTCTGCTACGGATTTTTCTTATATGGTACATTTTTATATTGAATGGACATAGAAAAAGCCCGTAATACATGCAGCGGTCTACATGTATTACGGGCTTTCCTGCTCTCCTATACCTAGCGTACTGTAAAGCAGTTACGTTCTTATTGTGAGAGAGAGTATTATATACCAAGTATATAATCTTATGATTGGGAGGGAACCACAATGCATAAGGGGCCCTCTGAACGACAGACGGCATAGGAGAGAGTCAATGTTTGTCTATCCAATCCAGAGGGCTGCGTGTGTGTAATTGTTTATTGTGTGTGTAAGTGTATTGTGTATGTGTGTTGTGTATATGTGTAAGTGTGTATAGTATTATGTGTTTAGTGTTCGTGTATTAAAGGGGTTTGCTTTACAGTAGGATAGGCTTAGGATTAGCTTATTTTACGGCCATACCTGTTTTAGCATCCAATGCAATGGATACAGGTTTGTTTTGTGCATCATGGAACTCTACAGTATATATAGGTTTACCATTTTGGTTCACTACAGACCAAGAGTTAATACCAGTTGCTACATTGCCAGTTTGTGCGAAGGCTGCATTGATCGCCACATGTGGAGGTAACACAGTACCAGCATCAATAGCACTAGCTTCCATGGATGCATCATATGCTTTAGGAGTACCTTCAGTTACATTACCAGTTGCCACATCTAGAGTCATGGAATGGGCACCACTAGCATTGAAACCGTCTACTTCATAAATAGCAGTTTTGTCGGCAGCTTTGAAGGATACTTTAGTAATCTTAGAGTCGCCATATTTATTTTCAAATTGATCGATTAAATAATTCGCACCAATTACGAAAATACTATTTTGATCGACTACGCCTGCTTGCTTACTTGTTGTGCTAGGTTGTGATTTTCCACTTTTAGAGTTTTTTTTTCCTCTTTAGTAGTTTCTTTTTTGTCAGCTTTTTTATCTGCTTTTACTTCTTTAGTTTCTTTTACAGCTTTATCAGCTTTAACTGCTTTGTCAGCTTTTACTTTAGGCGCTTTGTGTGCTTGCGCTTTTTTAGTATTTTTTTCGTCTTTATTAGCTTCTACTTTTTTATCTGCTGCACGTACTACTTTAGCTTCGCTAGGAGCTTTTGCTACTGCTGCAGTTTCAATTGTAGGAGTTGCTGCTGCTGGATTAGCTGCTGCTGGAACTACAGTGTCTTGAGCAACTGGAGCTTTTACATCTTGAGTTGCTGTTGGAACTGGTGTAATATCTTTAGCTGTTGGTGTAGCTGGAGTCACTTCAACTTTAGCTGCTGTAGGTACTACTTTAGCAGCTGGAGTTACTTCTACTTTAGCTACTGTAGGAGCTACTTCTGTTTTAGCTGCTGGAGTCACTTGAATGGTAGGAACTACTTGATGAGTAGCAGGTTCTGCGACAGGAGCTGCAGTAGCTGTTACCTCTTGAGTTACAGGAACTGGTGTTGCTTGTTCAGCTGCTGTTACTGCTACAGTAGCACCAAATACGCCAGCTACTGCTAAAGCAATACTGCTTTTTAAAATAGATTTTTTCATAATATCCTCCTTGATAATCCATATATATGCAAAATTACGCATATATATTTTAAACCAACTCGGTGTTACCGTTATATTTCCAAAACATATATCTAGCGTGGACTGTAGATATATAGTCTGGAAATTCCCGATATATTTGAGTTCTGTCTTTTGACTGGACACATATTATCCATAATCTATGAAATAAAAATGTAGAACCCATCGGTCTAGCTTATTTTGGGGTGAGAATAAAATGAATTTATATGTAATTTAAATGAAATTCTATAGTATTCGATTTGCAATTAAGTATTCTATGAATCAAATCTAAAAAGCTATATATCCCATGTATAAAGGAACCACGGCCTCTCATTGTACTTCTCATAATCTAAACATCCCATTTCATGAGCAAACTTTCACAAAAAAAGCTCCTTAAAACTATCATTTACTACAAAAAAGACAGTTTTAAGGAGTTTAATTGTTATATTTAAAATAATAAGCCCTTAACTATTAAGTTGTATTTACTAATTATAGAAAGGTTTAATCATCAAATTTAACAGATAATAAAGTACCATTCATAGCATCAATTCGTACATCTACCTCTTTGTCACCTTCTGTTCCGAAGCTAACTTTGTATACTATTTTACCTTTATCATACTGTACAGACCACTCATTAAGGCTTGTCGCTTTGCCTTGTGTTTGAGCATACGCAAAATTAACTACTGCTGCTGGCGATAAGATTTCACGAGGATCAAAGGATTTTTTCTTTAACGATTTATGGAAGTCGCCTTCACGTTTTTCAAAGATTTGATTTGTTGCATAGATATAAGTAAGCTCATACTTGCCACTTTCATCAAAACCTTCTACATCATATCTAATTTGACCACCATCTGCATCAAAAGCGATTTCAGTGATAGCTGCATTTGGATGATTCTGAATAAATGCATTTAATAAACCATTGGCACCTACAATCGCTGCATGGTTTCCATCAACAACGGCAACAGTTGGTTCTACCGCTACTAAATGGGCTGCACTTGCATTTGGCATACCAAACACTGCTGCCAAGGCTAATACAAGGCTACCTTTTACAAATAAGGATTTCATAGGCTCCTCCATCTCTCAAACAGGACCATAGTGTGTATATATACAATTATACACTAAATCGATACGATTTATTAATCTTTATTTATAATATTAATGCATAGACAACTCCCCTATGATACAATGCACGTAGAATATTTTTTACTACAAGTGAGCCGATTATGATTTCATTATATCCTACTATATATCACACATTTCAATGCAAAGCAGATCGATGTGAAAATACATGTTGTCAACTTTGGACCATCGATATCGACAAGGTCACTGCTGAGCGCTATCACACCATGACAGGCCCTCTTGGTGAAAGCTTACGCCAAGCTATCACTGTGGATGATGAAGGCAGCCATTTCGTATTTTCTAAAGCGCAACCAATGTGTCCGTTACTCAATGAAAACGGTCTCTGTAAGGTTGTGCTCGAACTCGGTGAAGAAGGCCTATGCGATACATGCCACATGCACCCACGATTCTATAAATATATTGAAGACCTCGAACTATGTGGGGTTGGTCTATCCTGTGAAGCATCGGTAGAACTGCTGACAGAAGACATGCAGTCTAATCAAGTAATCTTTACTATTGAAGACGATAACGGCGAATTTAGTCCTGACGAACGTTTAACTATTCAGAATATATTTGAACTATTAGCCTTTGATATAGATCCAGCACTATTTCAATATATTCCATCCCCTGACGCACAGTATTATACTAGACTATTAGATCTATATGGTACCACAGAGCCTATCGATGAAGAATGGACTGCGCAAATCAATGCATTATCTCATGATATGGACAATCTCATTACCTCTGTACAAACCTATATCGCCAATCATGATATGGGCCTATTTAACAAGGTGTTCCAATATATTTTGTATCGCCAAATCGATATGCTAGCAGACTATTCTTTGGAAGCTATCCTCTCCTACGCAAAGGATGGTGTGGAATATATATTGATGGCTAGTGCTATAGAGGGTTCACCGCTTAAACAAATTGCAAGGTGGTCCCAACAAATCGAATACGATGAAGACAATGTAGACTTACTATTACAACATTATGATTCTCTTCAATAATGACAAACTACTTTTACTAAAATTTCATTCAAAGCAATAAAAACCTCCTAGTATAAAACTAGGAGGTTTTATGTATTTACGCAAATAGTATGCGCATAATCCAGTTATATAAAAGGTTAATAATATATAGAACTACATATACAGCGCCGACTGTAAGAGGCTCTACATTCATAATCCGAGATAAAAGCATAACGGCTACGTAGATAACGGCACCAACGTAGGCTAATGCTAAAGGAACTAATAGGATCATTAAAAATGGCGTAATATAAATGCAAATAATAGATACCAAAATTAATGCTAACCCAAGTGCGCCTGTATAGCCTTCCACATAGGCAGTGCCCATTAATACTTGTTTGAAATCAAATTCACGCTCTAAGAGAACGCTCAATAATTTCCAAAGTATAAAGCTACCTACAAACCAATAGATTCCAAGACCTATGATTTCTCGTAATATAGAGAATATGCCATATACGGCAGGTATAAAGCCAAATAAAAAACCGCCAAAGGTCATAGCCAAAGGTAATAGTATAATGCCTAACGCAAATCCCAAAATATGGGTAGCACACCAACCGGAGAGGCCAGCTTTGATTCCCTTCTCTAAAGTACCAAACCAGAAGATTTCATCGATCCCCTTCTTCGGTGAACGCACCAGCAGGGATATTTCTCGTAAAAATGTCGTATCCATAACTAACTCCGCTCTCAACTACACTATAAGATTAATTATATCATAAATTCCCAGATTTAAATTATATATAATTAATTTTAATATAAATTAAACGACAAAAAAACCGCAAGACTTTCATCTTGCGGTTATACTGCATTACAGTCTTATATTATTTAACTAGGGTATGTACAAATCGGATCCATTGAGGCAATACCGACACTGATAGCAACGCCACAACAAACATAATAATATATGTTTTTACGATACCTAATTCAACATAGCGGCGCATGAGCTGAGCCCCAATAAAGACAGCATAATATTGACTAAACATGGTTACAAGATAGGCCATATTCCCTACATATTTCGGCATAGATAGATAAAATAATATGAGCCCCACTATATGGATCAACACTAATACTACGGTACGCAGTGCATTCGTATAAGCTAAGCCATAGATATAGTTTCGCATCACGCCCCTATAGGTCCCAGTACCACCTAGCAATACTAGTAATCGCCATATAACAAAGGCACCTATGATAATTTGAAAAATTAAAAAGGATGCATTTGCCAAAGCACTAACCAGATCAAAATGTGTGAGACCAGTCATGCGTTTTATGCCTAATGCGGGAGACACAGCTTTCACTATGAACGGCAAAGCATAGGTCGTTACATATAATACAATTGTAGATATTATAAGATTTAGTATAGCTCGAGTATAGGTTCCATTTCTAATAATATTTTGAAAGGATCTGTCACTCAATTTTGTAAATAAATGTAATATGTCCTTATACCAAGTCATAATACTCCTTATATATTATCGAGTTAATGTATATAGCACTTCACATAATAGTGATGTTAAAATAGCAATTAACATAATGCTTAGTCCTTCATAAAAACTGCCATTAATACATGCTCCGGCTATACGCCCCATGGTCTGTAGTAGCAATACAGTACTAAGAATGCATAAAACAATCATGCAAAAGCCAATAATGGCTTGCAATAAAATCGGTATGGATGTAAGAATCAATATAATACCCGCCGTAAGCGTAATCATAGCTACTACTAATTGGGCAAAGGCCATCATGTGTAATACACCGGTAACTACACCACGAATGTAAAACTTACGCTTTTGCAACACTGCGTAACCTATCAAGATGCCAGACATAAGCGCCGCTTTTAAAATCACCCACGTAAAGCGACCTACATTCCAAAACTCACGAGGTTTACTTAGCTGCTCAAAAAAGACTTGTATTTCATGCTGCCCTACGGGAAGCGCAAACAATTGCCACTTTACCAAAAGCGATGAATTACGTATAAATGCTCGTATAGCATCTAAATAGACGCTTTCACCAACGATGGTAAATTGATAACATATGAGAGCCAATACGAGCATCCATACAAGCTGTCCATAGGTAACATCATAGTGGTACATGCGCGGATGTTTTTCTTCAATGGGGTTTAATAAGCGATATACGAACTCTACTAAACCTCCCATCATGCCTCTCACCACCTTTTACACAACAAGAATAAGCACCATTCCTTGTAGAATGATGCAACACACAACACAACGATTACGGATTTATAAGAATTATTTTATTTTTAATTCATACTCTGTTCATCATTATAGCACAAAAGCAAGGTATATTCATACCTTGCTTTCTTATTTTTCATACTATGTAATTATCTAGATGTAGCAAGCATAACCATGCCTACCAAAATACCAATAAAGACTACAGGAATTAAACTCGTAATAATAGAGATGCCAAAAGTTGCTAAACGAGATTTATTAATTTGGTGACTCAACAATGTCAACCACACCCAGAATATAAAGACTGAAAAAGCAATTAATGTAAATATAACAATAGTTAACCATACGATACTATTTACTGTAGAATTAAGATTAAAACCTAGTATCACAAAGAATGGCACTGATACTAATATTAGTCCAATAAAATATACTAATCCCATAATCTGGTTATAAGCTTGTTCATACCACATAATCTTTAACACAGACTCATATGTAGTATTGGCATCAAATTTATTAGCGACCCAAGAGAAAATAGCAGAATAAATAGCAATGCCAATAAAAGTAAATAGCAAACCTAATACTAGATTCAATATACCGCCCCCAAAAAGAGCTGCCACAATAGTAAGTGCACCATCAAGTTTATCTGCAAATATCGTACTCACAATAATAGGCAAGATATCTGAGAATACCAAGGATACCAATGCCATAGCCACAGTAGCATAAAACCCCTTTCGACAAGATCCATGCTCTACAATCTGTGGAATACCACGTTTAAATGGAGCTACAATAAGCCGCCAAATATCTGAATACCATTTTGTTTCCATATGTTCCCCTCCAAATACATCTAAAGCACATATATGTCTATCATTGTATCATAACACACTTTTAAAATAAACATAAATTTATCTTAAATCGACATTTGATATTGAATAGAAAAAATTGATAGATACCAAAAAGGAATCTATCAACATTTCCATTACATATGTATTTAAAGAGACATAGACAATATAATACCGCCAATACCAAAGACAAAGGATACGATATAAAATGCAATACCTGTTATCCAAGGGCTCATACTAAATTGCTTAGACATTAATTGTGCCATGATAAAGACATTAATGAGTTCTATGGTGCTTAATCCCCCCGACCCACCTCGAATTTGTAGGTTTAATAAGAGATAAATAGGTGCAGCAAAAAGCACAAAAATTAAATGGATCCAACCAGCAATACAAGTATTCAAAAGTAAGTCTGCTACTAGTTGCTTATATGTAACCTGCCCCTTAAAGACCTTAAAAATACCATATAAAATACCAGAAGATGCGAGAACAAATGCTACAATTCCAAGTACATATCCAACGATAGGCACTAACTCAATCTCTACGGGGCTTATAATCTCCCAAATAAATGTTTTAAAAAATGGGCTTTTGGAGAAAATTAGCGATAATATATGTAACCCAAAGTCAGTTATGATTGCTGATATAACAGCTAATAATAACATATTCTTAATAGTGATCAAATGCATCCATTTTTCTATATATGGGCCAAACATACCATTCATAATTCTATACCTTATAAGTCTTCACTTTTAAATAATTGATATCCTTCAAAATAATAACTATGGTCAAGGCCTTTCATAAATAGTTCTCGATTATTGATATCACTCGTAAGTGCCTTAGCTAGAACAGTTTTTATTTCTAGGTCATTTACTGGACTTCGTTCCATAGCAGACAAATATTGCTCTTTATCCACCTGACTCCAATCGATGGTCTTTTGTAATTCTGTACACAACATATGATCAAGCCATAATCGCATACTACGACCATTACCTTCTCTAAAAGGATGAGCGACATTCATTTCAACATACTTTTCTACAATTTCATCAAAAGTAGATTGCGGCATATCTTCAATGGTTCTAACTGCTTCAGCAAGATACATGACAGGAACAAAGCGGAAATTGCCTTTAGCAATATTCACACTTCGTAATGCACCAGCAAAATCATATATATCTTGGAATAATATAGTATGGATTCTTTGCAAGGTAGTCCACGTACCACTAGGCATATCATTAAGTAAGTTTTCTTCAAACAATGTTGTTGCCGCTTTTTTACTAATTCGTTCTTCTTCTCTAGCCAATGTTGGGGAATCGGTAATCCCCAATCTATTAGTGATAACCATGTTGGACCTCCTTTTAATTTATTTTCATTATATATATTATACTATAGGCCCCAAAATTATAGATATTACAACTTTAAATCTTACGCACAATGCGTAGAACTAAAAAAAAGCAGCCCTATAAGGGCTGCTTTTTCGTTCATCTTATTGTAAAGATGCTGCAATTTTTGTAAGGTTTTCATCCATACGTTCTAGGTATGTTTTATTATCTTCGTTGCTTTCGATTGTGTAAATAGTTTCTACCTTAGCACCAACTTCGCTTGCCAACGTTTTAGAAACTTCTGGGCTAGCCATTTCTTCTGCAAAGATAGTAGTAATATTGTTTTCTTTACAATATTTGATGAGTTCAGCCAATTGAGCCGCATTTGGTTCACCTTCGGCAAATACATCTTCTACACTATTTTGTTCTAATCCAAAGTCACGGCATAAGTACGCAAATGCTGCATGACCCGTAACGAAGTTTTTATGAGGAGCTTTAGCGAATTGATCTTCATATTTTTTGATCATTGCATCTAATTTAGCAACATATTCATTATAGTTCTTTTCATAGTAATCTTTGTTTGCTGGGTCAGCTTTTACGAAAGCATCTTTAATATTTTTCACTTCGATTTTCGCATTTTTCAAAGATAACCATGCGTGAGGATCTTCTGCACCATGTTCTTTAATTTCTTCAGGATCAGTATTTTTGATAGCTTCTACGCCATCTGTAGCAACAACAGTGATGAGTTTGCTATTTTTAGCCGCATCAATCGCTTGTTGTGCCCAAGGTTCCATACCAAAACCGTTGTACACGAATACTTGAGCTGTTGCCAATTGTTTCATATTTTCAGGTTTCAACTCGAAATCATGTGGCTCTACGCCATCTGGAATAATGGTAGATACCTCTACCTTGTCACCACCAATAGCTTTTGCGAATTCAGCCATGGCATTAAAACTTGTTACCACTTGGATCTTCTTACCTGCTTGTTCCTTTGGTGCATCATTGCCACAGCCTGCAAATAAGGCAGCCATCATGATCCCTATCATTAACAAAACCAGCTTCTTGACCATCGTAGTCCTCCTTTGTGAAATCCTGATCGCTATGCTTTCATAGAATAGTAACCATTCTTTAGTTGCAGTTGCGACTCAGTTGCATTTGTAATATAGTTATAGTATAAACTTACTCAAGATTTTGTCAATTAGAAAAGTGGTTTTTATATGTTATCCATAGAACATCTTTATTTTTCCTACCAAGGTCAGCCACCTTATGTGTTGAATGACCTTAACTTACATATTCACAGTGGTGATTATATATCCATTGTTGGGGATAATGGGTGTGGTAAAAGCACCTTGCTACGCCTCATTTTAGGATTCCTTACACCTGTAAAAGGCTCTATCAAACGAGATACGAACAACATTCGCTACGTGTCTCAGAAGAATGATTTTTCTCATGCAGGCTTCCCTATTACGGTAAAAGAAATCCTCGATTCCTACCGTAAATTACTAAAGATTAAAGATAAGCATGAAGTAGATCGCGTATTAGAGCTTACCAATATGACGGCGTTCAAAGACCGTTTAATCAGTAAACTGTCAGGTGGTCAAGCGCAACGCGTATCTATCGCGCGTGCCCTCATCGGCAGCCCTGACCTCATCATACTCGATGAACCATCTACTGGTATCGACCGGAAAAGCCAAGAAGGCATCTACACCCTTTTGCGCGAGTTAAACCAAGTACACCACATTACAATTATCTCCGTAGAACATAACCTTGAAATGGCCCTAGCCAATTCAACTAATATCTACCACATCGCAAATGGCCAAGGTCACCTTTGCTCTCCTGAACAATACGCTAGTGAAATCATGCACAGCACAGGGCGCAATCCTATGGATCACGAAAATTGTGCTTGCTTTACAGATGTAACACCTCAGGCTCAGGCTCAGGCTCAGGCTCAGGCTCAGGCTCAGGCTCAGGCTCAGGC